>JAABUZ0100000761.1_pt1 | contig 72240 bp, 73 predicted proteins | sample 5562091 | NCBI WGS metagenome assembly JAABUZ01 (sample SAMN12813069, study PRJNA571459) | rock metagenome | isolation source: Antarctica rocks | place: Antarctica: Victoria Land, Linnaeus Terrace sud | collected 2015-12-21
ACGGACTACGGGCGCGTGTGGAGCGAGTTCCTCACCTCGGTGGAGGACGAGCTGCACCCGCGGGCGACCGTCATCGTCCTCGGCGACGCGCGGACCAACGGGCGCCCACCGCGCGAGGACCTCTTCGGCCTCGTCGCCCAGCGCGCCGGCCGCACGTTCTGGCTCAACCCCGAGCCGCGCCTGTACTGGAACTACGGCGACTCGGTGATCGCCGCCTACGAGAAGCACTGCACCGCGTTCGAGTGCTGGACGACCGACCAGCTCGAGGAGTTCGTCAAGGCGCTGACCGGGCCCGCCAGAGCCTGATTGGAGCCGGTCGCGGCTCAGGCGAGACTCAGCGCGGTGTGCCGCGCGATCGTGTCGAAGTCGCCGCCGGGGTTTAGGAGCTCGGTGTCGGTGCGCATGGCCACCACCGCGATGAGGCAGTCGGTCAGCTTGCGGACGGTCTCGCCCTTGCTCCGGCAGCGTCGGATGACCTCGGCCGCGTCTTCGTAGTCAGCGGAACCTCGCACCGGAAGGAAGGTGCACCGGAGAAGCAGGCGACGGAGCTCGTCGCGGTCGCCCGTGCTCCGGGCGCCGGCAAGGAGGTGTCGACGAGGATCACTCGCCGACGAGGTGGTCGGCGCGGCGGAGCTCGTCGAGGTCCCCGGGCCCAGCCTCGGCCCTGCATGGCGAGGGCTTCCTCGCGGCTCATCGGCTCGCCGACGAGACGGCGCAGTGCGAGATCGACCGCCTCGCGCTTGGTTGACAGGCGATGGACGCGCATGGCGCGCGCGATGAGCTCGGCGTCGATGTCTATGTTCGTCCGAGCCACTCCTACACCATCACGCACCTGCAGGTGTAGAGCTCAGCCGCTTCGAGACGCTCCACGACCCGCCATTCCGTCGCTCTAACCGACCTGGGCGGCGTCCAAACGGCGATGCTCGAGGCGGCGCTCAGCGGCCCGGGCAACCTCGACGCCGTGGAGTCGCTCGAGCAAGTGCAGCGCAAGGTCGATGCCGCTCGTGACGCCGCCCGCGGTGAGAACCTCGCCGTCGTCGATCCAGCGTGCGTCGGGACGGACGTCGGCCCCGTCGGCGCGCAGGTGGTCGAGCGCGGAGTGGTGCGTGACCGCTGGGCGTCCGTCGAGGATGCCGGCCTTGGCGAGCAACATGGCGCCCGTACACACGCCCGCGACAACGGTGCCGCGGCCGTGGCGCTCGCCGATCGCCTCGGGGATCGCGCCGCGGAGATACTCGGCGTAGGCGCCGAAGCGCTCCTCGCGCGCGAACCAGCCGCCGCCGGGGACCACGAGCAGCCCGGGCGCCTCGGACAGGGTGCCGTGCGGCGTGAGCTTGAGTCCGTGGCTGGCCGTGACCGTCTCCGTGGGCTCGAACGTGACGAGCTTGGGCCGCAGCGGGCTCAGCACCTCGAAGGGCCCGATGGCATCGAGTTCGTCGAAGCCGTCGTAGACGAGGATCTCGGTGTCCACGACTCGAATGGTCGCTCTTGACGTTGAAGTGCGCCAGTGGCAGGATCGCCGCATTGCGCAAGGATGCCGCCAATCTCACCGTGTAGCGATGCTGGCGCTCGACGCGGTCGTCCCCATGGACCTCGCGGCGCCGGCGCAGGTCTTCGCCTACCCGGAGCACGCGCCCTACCGGCTGACGCTTTGCGGACGCGCGAGCGGCGACGTGGCAACCACGAGCGGATTCTCCGTCGTCGCGACGCGGGGCCTCGAAGCGCTGCGCACCGCCGACACCGTGGTGGTCCCCGGCTTCGCGCCGCACCACCTCGCGCCGGACGACGTCGTGCTCGACACGCTGCGGGAGGCGCACGCACGCGGCGCACGAATCGCCTCAGTTTGCACCGGCGCCTTCGCCCTCGCTGCGGCCGGCCTGCTCGATGGCCGCCGCGCCACCACCCACTGGCTGCACACGGACGAACTCGCCAGGCGCTGGCCCCGGGTGACCGTCGTGCCCGACGTGCTCTACGTCCATGACGAGCCGGACGTCGTGACGAGCGCGGGCGTTGCGGCGGGCATCGACTTGTGCCTCCACCTCGTGCGCGTCGACCACGGCGCCGCGGTGGCCAACGCGATCGCGCGACGCATCGTCGTCGCACCACACCGCGCGGGCGGCCAGGCTCAGTACGTCGAAGCACCGCTGCGGGACGAGCGTGCGGCCGACGGCTCGCTCGAGCCGACGCGCGCCTGGCTGCTCAAGCGTCTGAACGAAGAAGTGACGGTGGGCGAGATGGCGCGCCATGCGCTCGTCTCAGAGCGAACGTTCGCGCGGCGCTTCCTCGCCGAAACCGGCACCACGCCGCTGCGCTGGCTGCACGCCCAGCGCGTGCTGCGCGCCCGCGTGCTGCTCGAGCGCACGGAGTTGACCGTCGAGGAGGTGGCGCACCGCAGCGGATTTGGCACCTCAACCTCATTGCGGACCCACCTCGGCCGAGCGCTCGGGACAACGCCGACGGCCTACCGTTCCTGCTTCGCCGGTCCCTCATGACACCCCCGCGCGGTCGCCGGCGACTCGCATGAGCACGACCGCCCATGTGCGAAACGGTCGCCAGGGCTCGGCGAGCGCCGCGAACGCCTCGGGATCGGGCGGCCCGTCGAGGCCGTAGAAGTGCGCCGCGGCGCGGAGCGACTTGGGCTCCGCGACGGGGAGCACGTCGGCGAGGCCCGTGGCACGGACGACGACGAGGCCGGCGTAGAACGGTCCGATCCCCTTCAGGGAGCGGACCTCGGCCATGGCCTCCTCGGGGTCCATCGCCTGCAGGCGCTCGGGGTCGAGCCGGCCCTCGAGGGCGGCGCGCGCCACACCGCGCAGGCGCTCGCACTTCTCCTCGGGGAGTCCCGGCGCGGGCTCGACCTCGAGCAGCCGCTCGGGGAGGGGGAAGGCGGCGAGCGTCTCGCCCGCGAGCTCGAATTCGGCGCCCAGCGCTTCGGAGAGCCGCCGACGGACCTCCGCCGCCTGCCGCGCCGGCCGGCGGGCGGAGATGATCGCCCAGGCGGCGCCTTCGTAGGGCGAGTGGAAGAGGACGGGACGAAGGCCCGGGTGGGTGGCCTGGAGCCGGCCCATCACCGGGTCTCGCTCGCCCACGGCCGTCCACGCCTCGCCGTCGTGGTCGAGTGAGAGGATCCGCGCGACCTGGCGGCGCGCCCGCTCGACGTCGCCGGCTCCGTGGACCTCGCCGTGGAGGGCGCCGTCGGGATCCTGGCGCAGGACCACCCCCGCGTGCTCCCGGAATCCGTCCACCGGGAAGGCGAGGCGCATGATCCCGCCCTCGGGCTGCGGGCGACCCGTGCTCGGGCCGAACCCGAATCCGGCGGCGGCCGCGAGCGAGAACGGTCCGCGCGGGAGGAGGGTCAGGGGCTCGGGCATGGTCGAGTCACAAGGTAGTGCGCCCCGGCGATCGACGGCGTGCGCGGCGGCTCGTCCGGTAACGTCGAGGACGTGAGCCTTCCTCCCGGGCCTCCCTACCCGCGCGCGCTGCAGACCCTCGGCTGGATCGCGCGCCCCGGAGCGTTCATGCAGCGCTGCCGCGCGCGCTATGGCGACGCCTTCTCGCTCCGCATCGCCCAGGAGGGCACCTGGGTCATGCTCAGCGACCCCGGGGCGGTCAAGCAGGTGTTCACCGGCGACCCCGAGGTCCTGCGCGCCGGCGAGGCGAACTTGATCCTGCGCCCGTTCGTGGGCCGGCGGTCGGTCCTGCTGCTCGACGAGCCCGCGCACATGGTGCAGCGCAAGCTCATGCTGCCGCCCTTTCACGGCGAGCGCATGCAACGCTACGGCGCGCTCATGCGCGCCGTCGCCGAGCGGGAGGTCGACTCCTGGCCGCCCGGCGAGCCGGTGGCCCTCTGGCCGCGCATGCAGGAGATCACGCTCGAGGTGATCATGCGCGCGGTGTTCGGCTTCGCGGAGGGGTCGCGTCTCGATCGTCTGCGCGAGCTCCTTCGCCACATGCTCGATTGGACGACCAGCCGGCGCCAGATGGTCGCCATGGCCACGCTGGGCCCCGACCGGATCGAGCGCAATCGCGACTTCCGCGCCGCGCTCGACCCGGTGGACGCGCTGCTCTTCGAGGAGATCCGCGCCCGGCGGGAGGACCCGGCGCTGGCCGGGCGCGACGACATCCTCTCCCTGCTCCTCCAGGCGCGCCACGAGGACGGGGAGGCGATGAGCGACCACGAGCTGCGCGACGAGCTCATGACCCTGCTCGTCGCGGGTCACGAGACCACAGCGACCTCGCTGGCCTGGGCGCTCGAGCGGCTCCTGCGCCACCCCGAGGCGCTCGACCGCCTGCGCGACGAGGTGGCCGCCGGGGAGGACGCCTACCTCGACGCGGCGATCAAGGAGACGCTACGCCTGCGACCCGTGCTGCCGATCGTCGTGCGCAGGCTCGCCGAGCCGCTGGTGATCGGCGGCTGGGCACTGCCGGGGGGCGTCGCGGTCGCGCCGTGCATCTACCTCATGCACCGTCGTGAGGACCTCTACCCGGAGCCCGAGCGCTTCCGCCCCGAGCGCTTCCTCGAGCGACCCGCCGGAACCTACACCTGGATCCCCTTCGGGGGCGGAGTGCGTCGCTGCCTCGGAGCGAGCTTCGCCCTCTTCGAGATGAAGACGGTGCTCTCCGCCGTGGTCGCGCGTGCGCGGCTGCTCGCGCGCGACCCGCGGCCCGAGCGGATCGCGCGCCGCGCCATCACCCTGACGCCGAGCCGCGGCGCCGAGGCGCTCGTCGGGGCCGGGCGCTGACGCGCGAGCGGCCCGGTCGCGCCGCTCAGGGGACGGATCCGGAGCCGAGCAGTCCACGCACCAGCCGCTCGAGCGCGGGGCGCAGCACGTCCTGCTCGAAGTGCTCGTGCGGCGTCGAGAGCTGCTCGAGCCCCAGGCCGAGCAGGGTGGCCACGAGGATGCGAGCGCCCTCGGGCGGTTCGGCGGAGCCGCTGGCGCGCAGCCCGGTCTCGGCCAGCCGGTGGTAGCCGGCCTTCCAGGCGCCGATCGCCTCACGCAGCGCGGGCCGTCGCGCCGACTCGAGCAGGAGCTCGAAGGCGGCGAGCTGGCGAGCGGGATCGCGGGCCAGGTCGCCGGCCAGGGCGGCGGCCAGAGCCGCGATCCACTCCTCGGGGGGCGCCTCGCGTCGCTCGAGCTCGGCGACGAGCGCCTCGAGCCGAGTGAGCTCCTCCCGGGCCGCGAGGAGCAGCGCCTGCTCGAGCAGCTCGTCCTTGGACGCGAAGTAGTAGGTGGTCGAGGCCAGGGGTACGCCGGCCTCGTGGGCCACCGCCCGGTGGGTGACCGCCTCGGTGCCGTGACGACCGAGAATGGCCAGAGTCCCCCGCAAGATCGCCTCCCGGCGGCGCTCGCCCCGCTCTCGTTGCCCGCTCATCGAGGCCGGAGCTTGACAGCGCCCGGGTCGCGCCGCACTATTCTGGTACAAACGTACCACCCGATCGTCGGAGGTCCACCTTGACCGCCACCGCCCAGCATCCCGCCAGTCCCCTCGACGCCGTCTCCTACGAGGACCTCTACCGTCGCTGGGAGCGGGGCAACTGGCGGGCGTGCGAGCTGGACTTCGCCGTGGACCGGGTCCACTGGCGGGAGACCTTCTCCGAGATCGAGCGCCGCGCCGCGCTGTGGAACTACGCGCTCTTCTTCCACGGCGAGGACAGCGTGGCCGACAACCTCTCTCCGTACATCGATGCCGCGCCCCGAGAGGAGCAGAAATACTTCCTGACCACCCAGCAGGTCGACGAAGCCCGCCACGCGGTCTTCTTCGGGCGCTTCATGCGCGAGGTCGTGGAGGCCGGCGAGGACGTGGCCAGCTCGCTCAAGGCGACGCGGCCCGAGCTCACCTGGGGCTTTCGTCAGGTCTTCGCCCGCCTCGACCGCATGGCCGACGAGCTCCGTGCCGACCGCTCGCGGCCCAAGCTCGCCGCCGCGGTGGCGCTCTACCACGTCGTCATCGAGGCGACGATGGCCCAACCCGGGCAGCACTTCATCGAGCGCTACCTCGAGCAGCGCGAGCTCCTGCCCGGCTTCCGGGAGGGGATGGGCCACGTGGCCGCCGACGAGCAGCGCCACATCGCCTTCGGGGTCAAGCTCATCTCCGACCTCCACCGCGAGGACCCGGACTGCGCGGCGGCCATCGGCGAGCTCCTGCGCGAGGTGCAGCCGTGGGTCACCGCGGTGTTCGTCCCGCCCGGCTTCGACCGGAGCTACACCGAGGTCTTCGACTTCACGCTGGAGGACATCTTCGCCGAGGGCGCGCAGTCCCTCGAGACCAAGATGCGCTCGGCGGGGCTGCCGCTCGACTCCCTGCCCGGCGGCTCGCCGATCCCCACCGACCTGACGCCGCTCGAGCGTGCGGAGCGAGGCATTCGGCTGCTGCAGGCGGGCGTTATCGGCGAGAAGCACGGGCCGCCCTCGCGCGACCCCGAGGTGCTCGCCACGTTCTTCGACCAGATGCGCCGCACCGTCGACGAGAGCGCCGGACCCTTCACCATGCAGTGGGACTTCCGCGACGTCGACCCGTGGCACATCGTCGTCGAGAACGGGGCGACCCGCGCGGTGGCGGGACGCGCGAGTGCCCCCGAGGTCACGTTCGGCTGCACCTGGGAGGACTGGGTCGACGTCTCCATGGGGCGAGTCGACGGTCGTCGCGCGGTGCTCAGCGGCCGGCTGCGCATGAAGGGGCGCCCGCGCGCGCTGCTGCGGGTGCGCTCGGTCTTCACGCGGTCCTAGCGTCGAGGCGGGCCCGCTACCATCCCGCGCACTGACGAACAGGGGGGCTGGCGGGCACGCCGGCTGAGATAGCGCCCTCGGGATTCAACCGCCCGGCGCTGACCCTTCGAACCTGTGGGATAATGCCCGCGGAGGGAGCGATGGACACGACACTCGAGGTGGCGGCGCCTTACGCGATGGCCCGCACCGAGCACCTCGGAGTCGAGGTGGAGGCGGCGTCGCTCTCCTACCGCTCGCGTGGCGGCGGCGCGGTCGCGGCGCTGGCGGGGATCACGCTGCGCGCCGCCCCGGGGGAGCTCATCGGAGTCGTCGGCCCGAGCGGCTGCGGCAAGTCGACGCTGCTCGAGCTCATATGCGGGCTGCGGGCCCCCGACGCCGGGCGTGTGCGCGCCGATCCGGCGGTGCTGATGCCCCAGCGCGACCTCCTGCTCCCCTGGCTGAGCGCGCTCGACAACGCCGCCCTCGCGCTCCGCGCGCGTGGGACCCCGGCGCACGCCGCCCGCGTGGCGGCGCGCCCCCTGTTCGACCGCTTCGGCCTGGCCGGGTTCGAGCGTGCGCGCCCCGCCGAGCTCTCGGGCGGGATGCGCCAGCGGGTGGCCTTCTTGCGCACGCTCCTCGCCGGCAAGCCGGTGCTGGCGCTGGATGAGCCCTTTGCCTCGCTCGATGCCCTCACCCGCGCGCAGATGCAGGCCTGGCTGGCCGACGCCCTGCTGGCGGCGCCGCGCACCGTGGTGCTCGTGACCCACGACGTCGAGGAGGCCGCGCTGCTCGGCGACCGGGTCGTCGTCCTGTCCCCGCGTCCGGGCCGGGTGGTCGCCGACCTGCCGGTCGAGGCCGCCCGTCCGCGCCGGCGGACCGACCCCGCGCTGCTCGAGCTGCGCGAGCGAGCCGCCCTCGCGCTGGGGGTCGCGGGCTGATGCGCGCCGTTCTGCTCCTGCTCGCGCTCCTCGGCGGCTGGGAGCTCTACGCCGACGTGGGGGGGATCGACCCGCTCGTCCTGCCGGCGCCGCACGCGGTGGCGCAGTCGCTGTGGAGCGACCGCGCGCTGCTGGGGCACGACCTCGCCATCACCGGCGGAGAGGTCATGCTCGGAATCCTCCTCGCCCTGGCCGCCGGAGTGGCCTCGGCGGCGGCGATCCACCTCTGGGCGCCCGCCCGCCGCGCCGTCTATCCGCTGCTCGTCGGCTCCCAGACCATCCCCATCGTGGTCATCGCCCCGCTGCTGGTCACCTGGCTCGGCTTCGGCCTCGGTCCCAAGCTCGTCATCGTCGGGCTCATCTGCTTCTTCCCCGTGGCCGTCACCACCCTCGATGCGCTGCGCGCAGTGGACGCCGAGCTGCTGAAGCTCATGCGCACGCTCGATGCGCCGCGGGGCCGCGTCTTCCGCCTCGTCGAGGCGCCGAGCGCCCTGCCCGCGCTGTTCTCGGGCGCCAGGATCGCGGTGGCGACCTCCGTGATCGGAGCGGTGCTGGCCGAGCAGGGCTCGGCCACGGAGGGCCTCGGCGGCCTCGGGCACCTCATCACCTACGCGAGCGGCCAGCTCGAGACTCCGCAGGCCTACGCCGCGGTGGTGCTCCTGTGCGCCTTCGCCCTCACCCTCTTCGGCCTCCTCACGCTCGCCGAGCGCCGAGCGGTGCCGTGGGCTGACCGCACCTCCGAAAGGCTTCCCGCATGAGAACGCGCCTGCTCGTCCTGGTCTCCCTCCCCCTCGTCGCGCTCGCGCTGAGCGCGTGCGGGTCCAAGCACGATCGCCTGGCGCCGACCGGGCGCGAGCCGCTCCGGGTCATGCTCGACTTCTTCCCGAACCCCGACCACGCTCCCCTCTACGCCGCCCGGGCCGGGGGGGACTTCGCCCGCGCCGGGCTCGACGTGCGGATCCAGACCCCTCCGGACCCCGCGACGCCCCTGAAGCTCCTGGCGGCCGGCAAGGTCGACCTGGCGATCTCCTACGAGCCGGAGCTGCTCCTCGCGCGCGACCGCGGCGTGCCGCTCGTGGCCGTCGGAGCGCTGGTCCAGCGGCCGCTGACCTCGATCATCGCCCTGGGCTCGGCCAAGGTCCACCGGCCCGCCGACCTCGCGGGCAAGCGCGTCGGCACCGCGGGCATCCCCTACCAGTCGGCGTACCTGCGCACGATCCTCGCCCGCGCCGGGGTCAAGCCGGCCTCGGTCCGGGAGGTCGACGTCGGCTTCGGGCTCGTGCCCGCCATGCTCACGAAGAAGGTGGACGCCACGCTCGGCGGCTTCTGGAACTACGAGGGGGTGCAGCTCGAGCAGGAGAGGAAGAAGCCGGTGATCATCCACGTCGATCGGGCCGGAGTGCCCACCTACGACGAGCTCGTGATCGTCGCCCGGCGCGACGCGGCCGAGCGACAGGGAGGACGCATCCGCCGCTTCGTGCAGGCGCTCGCCCGCGGGGAGCTCGCACTGCGGCGCAACCCGACGCCCGCCCTCGACGCGATCCTCCGGGCCAACCCGCAGGCCGCTCGCCCGCTGCAGGAGGCGAGCCTGCGTGCCACCTTGCCCACCTTCTCCCCGCCGGCGGGCCGTCCGTTCGGGTTCCAGGACCCCGACCAGTGGAACGCCTACGGGCAGTGGATGCTCCGCAACCACCTCCTGCGCCGAGACCCCAACGCCGCCTCCGCGCTGACCAACGAGTTCCTCGCGGGACAGGGCGGCTGAGCGCGACCGGAGGCCCTCAGGCCGCGAGCCCGACCGGCCCGGCTCCGGCGCCCGCGAAGGCGTACGCCGCGGCGAGCCCCTGCCACGGCGCGTAGGGCGCGAAGAAGGCCCGCACCTCCTCCTCGGAGGCGATCGCCCGCGGGTCGGGGCGCGTGAGGCGGCCGACGAGCTTGAGGAGCCCGAGGTCGCCTGCGGGGAGCTGGTCGAGGCGCCCCTGGCCGTGGAGCGCGAGCTGCTCGACCGTCCAGCGACCTATGCCCGGGATCGTGCGCAGACGCCGCCAGCCGCGTTCCTGCGCCGTCCCGCCGGCGCGGAGGTCCACGCGGCCCGAGGCGACCTCGCGCGCGGCGCCGCGCAGCGCGAGCGCCCGGCTCGCGGCGAGGTCCCACCCGCACAGCCGTGCCGGAGCGACCGCGGCCAGGACGTCGGGCGCCGGGGCGTCGCGCAGCCCCGTGTGTGCGCAGCGGGAGCCGAGGGCATGCACGAGCCGCCGCTGGATCGCCGCGGCGCGAACGTACTCGATGAGCTGCTCGGTCACCGCCCAGGCCAGCGCCTCGAACGGCTCGGGGCGCCGACGGACGCGCAGCCAGGGCATGGCCCGCAGCGCGCGCCCGAGCAGCGGGTCGCCCCGGAAGCGCAGGTGGAAGGCGCGCAGGTCCTCGTCGACCCCGAGGGCGTGGCGCATCCGCGCGATGCCAACCTCGGCCGGCCGGCGCCCCTGAGCGTGGGCTCCGAAGAGGACGCGGTCCTCTGCCGTCTGGGCCACGCGGACGACGACGGGCTCACCGTCCACGTGGAGCAGCCGCTGCACGACGCCGCCGCGCACCCGCAGCAGGCCGTCCAGGCCGCCGTGGCGCGGCAGGCGGAACGTCCAGCGCGGCGCGACCTCGACCCGAAGGTCGATCACTCCCGGCCGATGAGGTGCACGTCGACGAGAAAGGAGCGGCTGGCGACCACGGGCAGGAGGTCGGTGGCCCTGCGCGCCTTCCGCCGGCGGCGCATGACCCTGCGCGTCGAGCGGCGGCGCACGAGGGCGAGCGCGGCGGCTCCGGCCACGAAGCCCGCGGCCCCCACGGCCGCCGCCTGCACCGCCGGCAACGTCTCCGGGCGCGCGACGGGCGCGAGCGTGCGGACCCGCGCGACCGCGAGCGCTTCACCGGGCTCGGCGGGGACGGCGTAGAGGTCGGGCTCGAGTTCACTCATGGCGCCATGTTGACACCGCGGGCGGTCGGCGCCTAGAGCACCTTCTCATACAGCCGGTAGCGCCGCACGACCTTGCCCCCCATGCCCTCCATGGCCCGGTTCATCGCGGTGTTGCTCTCGAGGATCCAGCCCATCTCCCCGCCCTTCTGGGGCGTGCGGGCGGCCGACTCGAAGTGGAGCTGATAGAAGCGCGCGGCGACGCCGGTGTGCTGCCACTCGCGCTTGACGCCCAGCGCGAAGACGCGGACCCGGTCGATCTTGCGCCGCCCGAGCAGGAACTTCGCCCAGCCGAGCGGCAGCAGCCGGCCGTTCATCGGCTTGAAGACCTGGTTGAAGTCGGGGAGGGTGAGCGCCGCGCCCACCGTCTCGCCGTCCTTCTCGGCGATGAACGCCCAGTTCTCGTCGAGCAGCGGCTTGAGCTGCTTGGCGTAGTGGCGCACCTCCTTCTCGGTCAGCGGGACGAAGCCCCAGTTGCGCTCCCAGGCCTCGTTGTAGACCTCGAGGAAGCGTCCGATCTCCGCCTCGAGGTCCTTCTTGCGCATCGGCCGCACGAGGATCCCGTGCTTGGACTTCACCTCCTCGGCCATCATCCAGATCGCCGGGTGCACGTCGTTCGCCTGTTCCGCGTCGTTGTAGAGCTCCCACATCAGCGTGTCCATCGCCTTGCCGAGCCCGGCCCCCTCGAGCAGCGCCGGGTAGTAGCGGTGCGTCCAGTCGGTGAGGATGATCGCCGGACGCTCGAAGCCCTCGACGAGGGCCCCGCATTCGTCGTTGGTCGTGAAGTTCATCGGCCCGACCATCCGGTCGCGCCCGCGGGCGCGCAACCAGCCCTCGGCCGCGTCGAGCAGCGCGCGGGCGACCTGGGGGTCCTCCTCGCACTCGAAGAAGCCGAAGAGCCCCCACTCGTTGCCCTGGAACTCGTTGAGGTTGTGGTCGACCTGGGCGGTGATGCGTCCCACCGCGCGTCCGTCGCGCCAGGCCAGGAAGTACTCGGCCTCGCCATGCTCGAAGAACGGGTTGCGCCGGCGGTCGAGGAACTGGCGGCGCTCGAAGCGCAACGGCGGCACCCAGTTCGGCTCGTTACGATAGAGGCGCCACGGCAGCTCGATGAACGCGTTCAGCTCGCGCTTGGACGCGACCGGTCGGATCTCGAGCGCCACGGGGCGAGCCACCCTACATGCCGACTCAGACCGACGTCTTCGCCAAGGTGCGCGGCTACGACCGCGCCGAGATCCTCGAGGCGGCCCGCGCGGCCGACCTCGTTCCCTACTTCCGCCGGCTCGAGTCCGCCGCCGCCCCCGTGGTGGAGATGGAGGGCGGGGAGCGGATCATGCTCGGCTCGAACAACTACCTAGGGCTCACGGCCGACGAGCGCGTCAAGCAGGGTGCCCGCGACGCGCTCGAGCGCTACGGCACCGGGCTCACGGGCTCGCGGCTGATGAACGGCACGATCGACCTCCACCTCGAGCTCGAGGCCGAGCTGGGGGCGTGGCTCGGCGCCGAGGAGGCCATCGTGTTCACGACCGGCCACCAGGCGAACGTCGGCTGCCTCGGGACGATCCTCCAAGCCGGCGACACGGTGGTGGCCGACTCGGGCGACCACGCCTCCATCCTCGACGGGTGCATCCTCTCCCGCGCGAAGCTCCGCCCCTTCCGCCACAACCGGTTGGACAGGCTCGAGCGCACGCTCGAGCGCGCCGCCGGGGACGGCGGCGGGATCCTCGTGGTGGTCGACGGGGTCTTCTCCATGGAAGGCGACATCGCGCCGCTGCCCGAGGTCTCCGAGCTGTGCGCGCGCTTCGGGGCGCGGCTGATGGTCGACGAGGCCCACGCTCTCGGCGTGCTCGGCGCGCGCGGCGCGGGCACCTCCGAGCTTCTCGGCGTCGAGGACCGCGTCGATCTGCGCATGGGGACCTTCTCGAAGTCGCTGGCCTCGTGCGGCGGGGTGATCGCCGGACCGGCCGAGGTGATCGACTACCTCCGGGTCCAGTCGCGCGCCTTCCTGTTCACCGCCTCGGCGGTGCCGGCCGCCGTCGGCGCGGCGCTCGCGGCCGTGCGCATCTGCCGCTCGCCCGAGGGCCCGGAGCTCTTCGCGCGCGTGCTCGACAACGCGCGCTACCTGGGCGATGGGCTGCGCTCGCTCGGGCTGCACGTCGTCGAGCCCACCGTGCTGCCCGACGGCACCGAGGTGGTCACGCCGATCGTTCCCGTGCTCGTCGCCGACGACTGGAGGGCCGTGCTGCTCTGGCGCGCCCTGTACGACGCGGGGATCTACGTCAACGTGGCCCTGCATCCCGCCGTGCCACCGGGCGGCGCGCTCCTGCGCACGAGCGTCATGGCCACCCACGAGCGCTCCGTGCTCGACCGCGCGCTCGACGCCTTCGCCGGCGTCAAGCGCGCCTTCGAGTCCGAGCACGGGCCGCTGCCGTCTCCCTGACGCGAGGGCTTCGGCGACGCGCGAGGACGCAATTCACCTGTCCATATCCGCACAAACGCCGTCCGCCCGAAAAAGCCCGCTCGGAGCGAGCGGGTGGACGGGTTCCCGGTTGACCTCCTCCCGGGGGCTCATCTAGCGTCCCCGTCGCTGGCCGGAACGGTTGGTCATGAGTCCTTCGCCGAGCCCACGATGGCCGCTCGTCAAGGGACGGCGGGTAGGGGCCGACGGTCCGTCAGGCAGCGTGTGGGAAGGGGTTGCTGCGAGCTCGCCTCGGCGGGAGCGCGCGCCAGGATTTCAACCGATCGAGCAGCGGGGAGAGCAACGATGAACGAAGCAGCGAGCGACTCGGCGCGCCCACAGTACCTGGAGGCGCTGGACCGGGCCAACGAGGTTCGCCTGGCGCGGGCGGAGCTCAAACGGCGGGTCGCGGAGGGACGTCTCACCGCCGCCGAGGTCATCCTCGGCTGTCCCGGCGAGGCGGTGGGCATGCCGGTGGCCGACCTGCTCATGAGCCAGCGGCGGTGGGGGGCCACGAAGTGCCGCAAGGTGCTCGCCTCGGTGCCCATCTCCGAGCTGCGCCCGGTGGGCGCGCTGACCGAGCGCCAGCGCGATGCGCTGGCCCACCGCCTGGGCGGGGCGCGCCCCGAGCCGGTGCTGACCGGCGCCTGAGGGCGACACGGAGACGGCTCGGCCGCAGCCCGAACGCGGCCGAGCCGCCCGGCCCAGCGCCGTCGCCGCTAGCGATAACCCATTCCGCCCGAGCGGCGCTTGTAGACGCCGCGGAACGCCCAGAACGCCACGCCGAAGACGACGAGCGCGACGGCGGGCAGCACGACTCGGGGCGCGCGCGCAAAGAAGAGCACGGCGAGCAGGACCACCGCGATGCTGCCCGCCAGCACCGTCGAATGCGGCTTGTATCCGGCGAAGTGCTCGCGGATCGAGAGCTCGAGGCCGGCCAGCGAACCGAGGCCCATGGCGCACGCCACCATGATCCGCCCCCCTCCGTTGCCGCGAACGAACCCGATGACGCCGATGACCAGTGCGGTGAGCACGCACAGCTCGACGAGGGGGAACTTGCCCCACGGCGCGGGAGGTGGCTCGCCGCGGCGGGTGCGGCGCCGGACCGGCGGAGTGCTCGGGTCGATCGCGCTCGGGGCGGGGGGAGCAGCGCTCGCCCAGGGCGACTCGCGCTTACGGCTGCGACGACCCATGGCTCAGGCGAAGAGCGGCGAGGACGGGGTCGCGGCGCGCCGCGACCCCCCGGCTAACGGACAGCCGGAGGAGATCTTGACCTGCCACCAGCCCGCCAGCATGCCGACGAGGCCAAGGCGAGGCCGCACGTGCCAGGAGTGGCACCCGCGCTCGCCGATGTCGGCGTTGGTGACGCGCACCCAGCGGTAGCGCGCGGGGTCGAGCAGCATCCTCTCGATCAGGAGCCGCTTGGCGGCCTGCTCCTCGGCGCGCGAGGCCAGCTCGACCCGGATGCGGCCGAGGCGCTCGGCCAGGTCGTCACGGACCTGCTCGAGCTCCCCGAGGTTCAGGAGCCGGGGGCCACCTCGCGAGGAGACCGACCATTCCACGCCCCCGGTGGGATAGGCGGCGACGAAGGCCTCGCCGAGCTCGGACTCGAGACGGGCGATCTGCTCACGCAGCGAGCGACGAGCGGCCCGCTCGTCGACCTCGACGCCGGGAAGGACGAAGGTGCCCTCAGCGGGCGTCGTCTCGTATCGCTCTAGCAGCTCCATCCCAGCTCTCGCGGCGAGTGTAGCAGCGCCCGGCGGCATGTCGCGCCGGTCTGAGACCTCAGCTCCGCAGCACCTCGACGCAGCTCCACAGCGACTCCTCCACGTGGATCTCGGGCACTCCGCCGACCCGGACCGCGGCGAGCGTCACGTGCTCGCTGTGGTCCGAGACGCCGTGTCCCGGGGCGAGCTCCCCGAAGAGGACCGCGAGCGGAGAGCGCTCGTCGGCTATGACCAGACGGCCGGCAGCGAGGCCCGGTGCGAGCTCGGTGCGCCCGAGGCGCTCGCCGGCGACCGCCGCCCGCACCCCGAGGGTTCCCTCCAACCGCTCGGAGTCCAGCGCGACAATGGGCACGCCCGTCTCGATCAGGGAGATCGTGAGCGCGTCGTCGAGCAGGTTCTGCGAGCGGAACTCCCCCCTGAGCAACCGCTCGACCGCCGCCTCCTCGACCGGGGTGCGGGTGTGGTCCGGGTCCAGGCCGATGTGGCGGTAGAAGACCCGGTAGGCCCACGGGACCGGGTTCTGGCGCATCGTCACCGCGTCGGCGCCGCGGAAGCGGCTCGACATGTCGCGCATGCGCTGCTTGACGGCCCGGGGACTGCGTTCGGGCCGAAAGGGCAGCGCGAGCGTCAAGAGGCCGAGCCGCGGGAACTCCTCCTCGAGCTCGCGCGCCACCCAGCCCGCCGCGAGCACCCCCTGTGACTCCCGCCCGCCGCCGACGCTCATGGCCCCCGGCGCGCCGCAGGCCGAGCGCTCAGCGCCCGCAGCTTCCCGTCGATCGCGGCCTCGTCGAGCGGGCGAACCGTCGAGAAGGCGACGATGCGCCCCGGGTGGGCGAAGGTCAGCGCGGGCAGGTCGGGGACCCCGTAGGCCGCACCGATGTCGGCTCCCCGGTCATAGCCGACCGGGAAGGACCAACGGTGCTTGCGCACCAGGGCGCGGACACGGTCCCGGTCGCCCTTGAGCGCCACGGCGGCGAAGCGCGCCTCGGGGTGGCGCGGCGCGACGGCCTGCAGGGCGTCGAGCTGGCGCACGGACGCCGGGTCGCGCTCGGAGAAGAAGGCGAGCACGAACGCGTGGTCGCCGGCGGCGCGACACAGGCTGAGCGCGCGCGGATCGCTCACCGCGCACGCGGGCGTGCGGCCCGAGCGCCCGGCTCCGCTGCCGCTCCGGGTGGCGAGGTTCGCGTCGCCCACCAGGTTCGAGCTCGCCAGGGGAACGGCAAAGGGCGGCATGGGGCGGCCGGGGGGAATCCCCTGGCCGATGCCTCCGGTCCTCAGCGTGTTCAGCGAGATGTAGGCGAGGGTGAGGATGGCGGCCACGCCGACGAACCATCCGTAGCGGCTGGCGCCGGGGGGCCGAGCGGAAGGCGGAGGAGCCTTGGGCGGCGCCGTGCCCGCGCGCTCGGCGGCGAGGTCCGGGTCGAGGCGATGCGCCCAGCGCTCGGAGCGCTCGAGATCCGAGGAGTCGGGCTCGGGCGCGCTCACGCCGCCTCGGCACCCGGGTCGCGCGCGCGGCGCGGGCGCGGTCGGGCCGAGGCCAGCGCGCTCCAGGCCCGCCGAGGGCCCGCCTGGAGCTCTCCGCGCTCGGCCAGGGCGAGCACCGCAGGCAGGACGAGCAGCACGCCGAGCAGCGAGGCGGTGAGGTCGATGACGGTGACCAGGCCGAAGTCGCGCAGCATGGCGATCGACGAGAGGGCGAGCACACCGAAGCCGACGATGGCCGTGACGCCCGAGGCGAGCACGGCGCGGCCGGTCGAGCGGTAGGTGCGCTCGAGCGCGTCGGCCTCCTCGTGGCCGGCGGCGCGCTCCTGGCGGTAGCGCTCGCACAGCAGGACGCTGAACTCCGTGGAGATGGCGATGACCAGCGCCCCGAGCGTGGCCGACATCGGGTTCAGCGGGACGCGGGTCAAGAAGAGCACGAGAGCCGACCAGCCGGTGGCCAGCGCGATCGGGAGGAGCGGCAGCAGCGCGCGCTCGGCCCGCCGGAAGACCGCGAAGAGCGCCAGCGCCACGGCGAGCAGGCCGGCCACCAGTGTGCCGAGCCGCCGCCACGGCGAGGCGAGCTTGTCGTTGGCCTCGGCCGCGAGCACGGGCAGCCCCGCGAGTCGCGCGGTGACGCCCGGCGGCGCGTCGTGCAGCCGTCGGCGCATCTCGGAGAAGACCTTCTGCTGCTCGGAGAGCGGCAGGAGCCGGATGCCGAAGGCCAGGTTCGCCTCGCGGCGGTCAGGGGTGATGACCGCCTGGGAGAAGTAAGGCGGCACCGCGTCGAGGAGCGCCGTGACCGGCGCGGCGGAGGGGGCCCCGGCGCTCGAGCGAAAGAGATCGGGCAGCGACAGCGCCGGGCACAGCGTCGCCCGCTGACAGCCCTGGTTCTCGCGGTAGCCGAAGCGGGTGAGCAGGCCCTGCTGATAGCCGGTCATCCACGAGACGACGCCGGGATCGGTGAGGTTCCGGGCGCGCACCGTCACGTCGACCTCGCCCGCCACGCCGGTCACCTTCTGGAGCGTGTTCAGGTCGCGGACCTCGGGCAGGCCGGGCGGCACCAGCTTCTGGATGTCGGAGACGACGCGGGTCTGGGTGTCGGCCACCCAGCCGAGGACCGCCAATCCCAGTCCGATCGCCAGCACCCGCTCCGGGTGGCGCCGTGCGGCGCCGAGCGCCCCGGAGACCCACCCGCCGGCGCGAGCGCCCGCAGCCTGGGTCCGCGCCGAGCGCGGAGCGATCGCGACGAGCGTCGCCTTCGCCTCGCCGACCAGCTCGCCGGCGCCGCGAGCGGCGGCGCTCAGGGCCCGCGGCGAGGCGTGGCCGCCCGTCACCGCGAGCAGGGCCGAGCCTGCCGTCAGCGCACAAGCGAAGGCGAGCGCGATGCCGAGCACGAGCAGGACCCCGAACCCACGGACCATCGGCACCGGCGAGAGGAGCAGCACGAGGAAGCCCACGCCCGTCGCAAGCGCGGCCGTGGCGATCGTGGGCGCGCCGAAGCGGGCGGCGCGTGCGACCGCCTCGGGCCCGGGGCCGCCAGTCTCCTCCTCGGCCTCGCGCACTCGCGTCTGGAGCTGGATCGCGTAGTCCACCGCCAGGCCGATGAGCACCGGGAGCACCGCGATGGAGGCCATGGTGAGCGAGGCGCCCGCGATCGCCATCGCCCCGAAGGTCAGTCCGGCGGCGGCGAGGGCCATGAGGAGCGGCAGGAGTCGCAGGCGAACGCGGAAGACCAGCGCGAGCGTTCCCGCCATGAGCAGCAGCGCGGCGATCAGCAGCGTCGCGATCGCCCGCGTGATGCTGTGGGCGAGCCCGGCGACGACGACCGGGACGCCCGTCACCGTGTAGGAGCCACCGAGCTGCGAGAGGAAGGCGGGCCGGCCCGTGCGCACGTCGGGCATCGCGAGCGCCTGGCGGATGAGGCCGATGGTCCGCGCCCGGGTGGCGTCGGGCAGACCCGGCTGCAGGCGCACCTGGACGACGGAGGCGTCGGGGGTCGGGAAGAGGTAGCTGAAGCGGCCCTTGGGAACGTCGGTGCCGCGCAGCGGGTCGAACACGACGCGATTCACGAACGTGGCGTCGTCGATGCGGGGCACGCTCGTCAGCCCCGTCTGGACCGCGAGGCGCTGGAGGTTGCTCGTCGCCTGCTGCTCGACCTGGTTGGCGGCGAGGCGCGCGGCGGCCGCCTGCTCGGCGCGGCTCTTGTTCTGACGCCGGGCGAGCGTCGCGGCGGCGATCTGAGCCTGCTGGACCTGTGCCTGGATCTGCTGCAGCCGCGCTTTGAGCCCGGCGTCCACCTCGTCGACCGCCTTCTTGAGAAACGTGCCGGGCCCGTAGACGACCTTGACCGCCCTCGAGTTCCCGAGCCGGTCGCACGGGCTGCCGGCACCGAAGACCTTCGGGAAGCCGGGTGGCCTCTGGCCCACGAGGCAGTACTCGAGCTCGATCAGCCGCCCGAGGTCGGCCGAGTCCACGAGGTCCTTGACGTGCTGGCGAACGAGGATGATCACGGCGTCGTCGCCGAAGCGGCGGTGGTAGTCGTCCGTGGCCCGGAAGGTCTCCGAGGAGCGTCCCACCAGGGTGTCGGTGCCCGCCGCGGGCTCGAGGCGCAGCGCCAGCAGTCCGCCCGCCACCGCGAGCAGTCCCACGACGGCGAGGACCGGCACGGGACGGGCCGCGACGAACCGGGCGACACGCTCGAAAACAGACATCCGGCTCACGACGTGAAGGTAGCGGCGCGGCACCCCCCGCACGCCGGTACGGCCGCGCCGAGCCTAAGCTCGCGCGCGGGGACCGCGGCGGTCGATCACTCCATCCCGAGCGGGCCCTGGGACTCGCCGGAGAGGAACTGCCGCACGAACGGGTTGTCGGAGTTGAAGAGCTCCTGCGCGGGACCGGACTCGACGATGCGGCCCTTCCACAGCACGGAGATGTGCTCGGCCACGCGGCGGGCGCTGGCGATGTCGTGCGTGATGACGACGTAGGCGCCGCCGTTCTCGTCGTGGATCTCCTGGATGAGCTCGCACAGCAGGGCACAGCGCACCGGGTCGAGGCCCGAGTCGGGCTCGTCGAAGAGGACGATGTCCGGGTCGAGCACGAGGGCGCGCGCGAAGCCCGCCCGCTTGCGCATCCCGCCCGAGAGCTCGTTGGGCATCTTGTCGTTGGCGTTGCCGAGGCCCACTTCCTGCAGGCGGCGGTTGACGATGTCGGCGACCTCGTCCTCGGACTTGTCCGTGTGCTGGCGCAGCGGGAACGCGACGTTGTCGAACAGGTTCATGGACCCGAAGAGAGCTCCGTCCTGGAAGAGCACCCCGAACTTCTTGCGCATCTCGAAGAGCTCGTCGTCGATCAGGTTGGGCACGGACTGGCCGTGGACGAGGACGTCCCCTTCGTCGGGGTAGAGCAGCCCGACCATGTGCTTGATGCACACCGACTTGCCGGTGCCCGAGGGTCCGAGGATCATCGAGATTTTGTCCTCGGGGACCCCCATGTTGAGCCCGCGCAGGATCTTCGCCCGGCCGAACGCCTTGTAGACGTCGATGAACTCGATCGCGTCCTGGCTGCCCGTGTCGATCGTCTTGCCTGTATGCCAGCGATACTCGTCGTCCTGATCGCCGTCACGGTCGGGCTCGTTGACCACGGAGACGCGCGAGCCCCCGGTGGTCGCGCCGCCGTCCCCATCGCCGCCGCGGGCGCTCTCCTCACGGGTGGCGGCCTCCGTGGTCGGCGGCTCGTCCGCGGCGCTCGCGCCCTGGGCGTCCGCGGGCTCGTCGTGGCCCGCCGCCCAGTCGCTGCGACCCTCCGCCCACTCGCCCGAGCCGCCGCCGCCGGCCGCCGCCTGCTCGGACTGGGCCTCGGACGGACCGTCGTGCCCCTCTTCGCCCCTGCCGAAGTTGAAGCGCCTCACGTCAGCCTCCGATCGGTGCTCGCGGATTGGCGCCCCAGAACAGCTGCGTTCCGAGCATCCCGATCAGGTGGACGAGCACGATGTTCATGACCATGGACTTCGCCGTCGCGGTGCCCACGCCGACGGGTCCACCGCCCGCGTGGTAGCCGTAGTAGCACGCGACAAGCACGATGAACGTGGCCATGAACATCGCCTTGAGCAGGGAGAAGAGAAGGTCGGGTGGGTTCTGGAACATCCAGAACGTGAGGAAGTAGCCGCCCGAGGACACCTCGCCGATCTGCTGCACCACCGCGAGGTAGGAGGCGAGGAAGCCGGAGCCGATGGCCGCGAGGTACATGAAGGGAAGGACCATCCAGGCCGCGAGCAGGCGCGACGCGCACAGGAAGGTCATGGAGGAGATGCCCATGACCTCGAGCGCGTCGATCTCGTCGGAGATCCGCATCGAGCCGAGCTCCGCCACGATCCCCGTGCCCACCTTGGCGGACATCATGTACCCGAAGGCGTAGGGGACGAGCTCGCGCAGGTCGCACCACGCCGTGAAGAGGCCGGAGTAGCCGGGCGCGCCGGTGGAGCGAGTGAAGTACGCGCCCTCGATCCCGCACTCCAGCCCGATGATGAACACGAGGCCCCAGATGACGAGGGTCGAGGAGATGATCAGGATGCCGGCCTGGCGCAGGGACTCGCCGAAGAACCGGAAGACCCGCAGGCCGTAGACCTCGCGGAGGATCTGCCAGCAGAACTTGATGATCTCCCCGAAGCTCCCGAGCCACCCACGGGGCGTGGCGAGGAACCCGTTCATCGGATCACCGTGATCTCGGGATGCGTCGCGAGCAGGGTCTGCGTGAAGACGTAGTTGAACGCGAAGACGCCCAGGAAGGTGATGACCACCGCCTGGTTGACCGACCGGCCGACCCCCGCCGCGCCGCCGGAGGCCGTCATCCCCTTGTAGCAGCAGACGATGGCGATGATCGCGCCGAAGAGCGTGCACTTCACGACCGAGCCCCACAGATCGACCGTGGAGGCGTTGGTGAAGAACGTGGCCCAGAACGGCCCGAGCGGCGCGCCGTTGACGAGGGTGGCGAGGATGCCGCCGAAGATGCCGAACAGCAGCGCATAGACGTCGAACAGGCCGGTGACGAGCATGAGCGCGAGGAAGCGCGGCACCACGAGGTTCTTGATGGGGTCGACGCCCAGCACCTGGAGGGCATCGAGCTCCTCGCGGATCTTGCGGGCGCCCAGGTCGGCGGTGATGGCCGTGCCGGCCACTCCGGAGAGGACGACCGCGGTGATGAACGGCCCGTTCTCGCGAATGCCCGCGAGGACGAAGAAGCCCCCGAGCCGGTCGATCGCGCCGAACAGGACGAGGAAGTTGCTCGCCTGCAGGCCCGGGGCCCCGTAGTTGAAGGCGACGGTGGAGACGAGCAGCGGAAACCAGCAGAGCTTCAGCGCGAAGAGGAACTGCGTGATGAACTCGCCGCCGTAGGGGTAGGGAGGCCGCAGGGCAGACGCCATCGTCTTCCCCGTGAGGATCATGATGTCCCCGACTTCCTCCAGGACGTTCTTCGTGGGAAGGAACGCTCGATCGGCGACGCTGCGGACCATCTTCTCCTCCTGTACGCGAGCCGGGCGCGGGACTGCGGCCGTCTGCCTCTCGCAGAGAGTATGTCACGCAGGGCACGGGTGCCAACCGGCAACCGACGGGCGACGGCGGGCGTAGCGGGCGACCGCCCCGTCGGGGTGCCGTAGGCGGCGGAACCGGCCTGGGCGCCGTGGTATGTTCCGCGCGCTTTGAGCGGGCATGGAGGGATCCCGTGGCTACGTTCGGTCGGCGCGGGCGCCGTGCTGCTGCTCGGCGCGGCCGGGTGCGGAAGCAGCATGCGCCAGGATGCCATGGAGCCCACGGGCACCTTCCCGGTCAAGGTGGTGGCGGCTTCCTTTCCCCCCCAGCAGCACCTGGCCCAGGCCACGATGATGCGCATCGAGGTCCAGAACGCCGGACGCCGGACGATCCCGAACATCGCGGTGACCGTCGAGGCCAAGGGCAAGGGCACGAGCGCCCGGGCCTTCGCCGAGCCCGAGAACCGCCCGGACCTCGCCGATCCCTCGCGGCCGGTGTGGATCGTCGACCAGGGACCCCCGAACGGCACGACGGCCTACACGAACACGTGGGCGCAGGGACCGCTGTATCCCGGTCAGAGCTCCGTCTTCGTCTGGAAGGTGACCGCGGTCAAGCCCGGGCGCCACTCCATCATCTACGAGGTCGCCGCGGGGCTCAACGGCAAGGCGGTGGCGTGTCTGGCGAGCTCGTGCGGCTCGACGAAGGACCGCGTCAAGGGGTCCTTCGCCGTGAGCATCTCCCAGACGCCCCGCAACGACAAGGTCGGGCCGAACGGCCAGATACTCGGCGGGCCCACCGCCCCGCCCCCGCAGCCCCCGCCAAACGGCCAGAACTCCCGACCCTGAGACGCGAGCCCCCGGCGCGTCAGACCGGAGCCGCCTGCTGGCGGGGCATCTCGAGGACCGCGTCGCTGACGCGATAGCGGTGCAGCTCGCCGCACGCGGGGCAGTGCATCGCGCGCACCACACCCTCCTCGCGTGGGAACGCCCGCACCTCCTCTCCCGTGCCGACGAGGCGGCGGGTCGTGGGGCACGGCAGCAGCAGCCTGATCATCTGGTCTCCTCGTGGTGTCTCGTCGGTGGTCTTAGACGGTCGTCGCCGCCGGGTCGGGGTGGGCCTGGAGCGTCTCCTCCCCGGACTCCCCCGTGCGGATCCGGTAGGCCTCCTCGACCGGCATCACGAACACCTTGCCGTCGCCGATCGATCCCGTGCGCGCGTGCTTGAGGACCGTCTCGACGATCGCCGTGACGTCCCGCTCGGCGACCACGCACTCGATCTTGATCTTGGGCCGCAGGTAGTTGGTGACCGTGGCCCCGCGGTAGCTCTCGGTGATGCCCTTCTGGCGCCCGGACCCCTTCACCTCCGAGATGGAGAGTGAAGGGAACCCGAGGTCGAGCAGGTGAGCGCGGATCGGCTCGAAGGCCTCGTGCCGGATGTAGGCGATGACCATCCTCATGATGTGGCGACCTCCTTGGGGGTGAGCTGTGGGCTCGGGACGTCACGGCTGCCCGGCGTGGTGGAGTAGCCGATGAGCTCCGGCGCCGGGATGAACTGCTCGGGATAGCCGTACATGCCGTGCTCGGAGATGTCGATGCCGGCATCCTCCTCCTCGTCGCTCACGCGCAGCCCGTAGGTCCTCTTGATGATCCAGAAGACGCTGAAGGACATCAGGAATACGAACGTGAAGGCGATCAGGAACCCCACCGTCTGCGCGAGGAGCTGACCGAACGAGCCCGTGTACCAGAGCCCTCCCTTTCCGACGGCGTTGTAGGAGGCCAGCCGCGGCGCGGCGAAGATGCCGCAGGACAGCGTTCCCCAGATGCCGGCCAGGCCGTGGGCCGAGAGGGCGCCGACCGGGTCGTCGATGCGCTTGTCGATTGCGTAGACGCCGAGCACGACGATCACGCCCGCCACCGCGCCGATGATCGGCGCCGCCCAGATCTCGACGTAGCCCGACGGGGCGGTGATGGCCACCAGGGCGGCGATCGCGCCGTTGCCGGCCATGCCGATGTCGATGTTCTTGGTCTTGATCCGCGCGGTGGCCACGGCGGCGAGCACGCCCGCCGCTCCGGCCAGGTTGGTGATGAGCAGGATCTCCGGGAAGCGGCCGTCCGACGCGTTCAGCGTCGAGCCGGGGTTGAAGCCGAACCAGCCGAGCCACAGGATGAGCACGCCCAGGCCGAAGAGCGGCATGCTGTGTCCGGGGATGGCGCGCGGCTTGCCGTCGGGGCCGAACTTGCCCTTGCGCGGTCCGAGGAGCAGCAGCGCGGCGAAGGCGCCCGTGGCCCCGATGAGGTGCACCGCGGTGGAACCGGCGAAGTCCTGCATGCCGGCGATGTGCGTGCCCAGCCAGCCGCCGTGCTGCAGGAAGCCGCCGCCGAAGACCCAGTGGGACCCGATCGGGTAGATGATCGTCGAGAAGACCACCGCGTAGATGACGTAGACGCCGAACTTGATCCGCTCGAGCGTCGTGCCCCAGACGATGGCCAGGGAGACCGCGCAGAAGACGAACTGGAAGAACCACTTCGACTCGATGGTGGCGTCGGAGAGCCCCATGATCGGGAAGGCCTTGAGCGGATCGCCGTAGCCGTGCAGGAAGAAGCCGCCGGCGTGACCGATGAGGCTGCCCGCGCCGAAGGCGAAGGCGAAGCCAACAGCCCAGTAGCCGACCGCGGCGATCGAGTAGTTCGTGAGGATCTTCGCCACCACGGTCCCCGCGTTCTTGCCCCGGGAGAAGCCGATCTCCAGGAAGGCGAAGCCCGCCTGCATGAACATGACGAGAGCTCCGGCGACGATGACCCAGATCGAGTCGTACCCCACGCTGCCCGGCAGCTTCTTGTCGATCGCGAGCTGGAGGTCGTGCGCGTTGGCAAAGGCCACCGCCGGCAGCGCCAGCAGGAGCAGCAGGCCGAGCGGAACGGCTCGGGCCATGACGGAGCGTCTCATCGGTCCTCCTGGGTAGGAATGTGCCGAGCAGTCTGCGCCGCGGCGGGACGCGGGTCATTGGCCGGGTGTCGAAAGATCGAGGAGAGGGGTTCTCCATCCGGTCGGCGGCTGAGGGCGAAGCGTTCGCGCCGCACCGAGCTCGTATGCTTGCGTCCCCGCGGGAACGAGAGATCGCGACCCTCCGCTACGAGCGGGCGAAGGGGGGCGAGCTCTCTTTGTCCACGCGGACAAGGGCCGGGCGGCCGCCGTCGCCTAGGCTCGTCCGGCTCCACAGCTCGAGAAACGACGCGCGACGCCGTCAGACGCCTTCTGGCGGGTGCGCGCAGACTCCTCAGGGGGACCCGTCCATGGCCAGAATCCGTCAGCAGAACGCCTCGGCTGCGAAGTGGAGCGCCAACGGGGCGGGCTTGGGCACGCTCGACCTCACGCTCCCCGCCAACCAGGTCTTCGGCGAGAACGTCTTCGGCCCCGTCGCCCAGCGCCAGCGGCTGCCCAAGGCGGTCTACCGCCAGCTCCAGTCCACCATCGAGCGGGGCGAACCGCTCGACACCACCACCGCCGACGCCGTCGCCGCAGCCATGAAGGACTGGGCCCTCGAGAAGGGCGCCACCCACTACACGCACTGGTTCCAGCCCCTCACGGGCTCCACCGCGGAGAAGCACGACTCCTTCTACGGGCCGGCGGCCGAGGGCACCGCGCTCGCCGAGTTCGCGGGCAAGGAGCTCATCCAGGGCGAGCCCGACGCGTCCTCCTTCCCCACGGGCGGGATCCGCGCGACCTTCGAGGCCCGCGGCTACACCGCGTGGGATCCGACGAGCCCCGCCTTCGTTCTGCCCAACCCGAACGGGGCGGTGCTCTGCATCCCGACGGCGTTCGCCTCCTGGACCGGCGAGGCGCTCGACCACAAGATCCCCCTGCTGCGCTCGATGGACGCGCTCTCGCGCGCGGCCATGCGTGCGCTCGCCCTCTTCGGCGAGGAGAGCGCCAAGCGCGTCTTCACCACCGTCGGGCCCGAGCAGGAGTACTTCCTCATCGACGAGCAGTTCTACTACGAGCGGCCCGACCTGCTGATCACCGGCCGCACGCTCTTCGGCGCCCGGCCTCCCAAGGGCCACGAGCTCGACGACCACTATTTCGGCTCGATCCCGGAGCGGGTGCTGGCCTGCATGCTCGACGTGGAGCGCGAGCTCGCTCTGCTCGCCGTGCCGATCAAGACCCGTCACAACGAGGTCGCGCCGGCCCAGTACGAGGTCGCGCCGATCTTCGAGAACTCGAACGTGGGCTCCGACCACCAGCAGCTCGTCATGCAGGTGCTCCAGAACGTCGCCCGCCGCTACGGCCTGGTCTGCCTGCTGCACGAGAAGCCCTTCGACGGCGTCAACGGCTCCGGCAAGCACAACAACTGGGCCATGGGCACCGACACGGGGCTCAACCTGCTCGAGCCCGGCGAGACCCCGCACGAGAACCTGCAGTTCCTCTTCTTCTGCACGGCGGTCATCCAGGCCGTGGACGACCACCAGGGGCTTCTTCGTGCCTCGATCGCCTCGCCCGGGCAGGATCACCGGCTGGGCGCCAACGAGGCGCCCCCGGCGATCATCTCGATCTTCCTCGGCGCCGAGCTCGAGCCAGTCTTCTCCGCAATCGAGAAGGGGGAGGTCAGCGAGGGCCATGAAGGCTCCTTGCTCGGACTGGGCACGCCGGTGCTGCCGCCGCTGCCCATGCACGGAGGCGACCGCAACCGCACGAGCCCGTTCGCCTTCACGGGCAACAAGTTCGAGTTCCGCGCACTCGGCTCGAGCCAGTCGCTCTCCTTCCCGAACACGGTGCTCAACACGATCGTGGCCCAGGCCATCGACGCGCTCGCCTCCGATCTCGAGGAGGCGCTGAGCGGGGGCACGTCGCTCGAGGAGGCCATACGGCCCGTCCTCCAGAAGAGCTACGCGGAGCACAAGAAGGTCATCTTCGGCGGGGACAACTACTCCGAGGAATGGCACGCGGAGGCCGAGCGGCGTGGGCTATTGAACCTGCGCACCACGCCCGACGCCCTTCCCTACCTCGTCAATCGCGAGACGGTGGAGCTCTTCGGCCGCTACGAGGTGCTCTCCGACCGTGAGCTCGAGTCGCGCTACGAGGTGTTCCTCGAGCAGTACGTGCTCAAGCTCAACATCGAGGCCGAGGTCGCGGCCTCGATCGCTCGGACGATGATCCTGCCCGCCGCCGCGCGCCACCTGGCCCAGCTCCGGGCGGCGGAGATCGGCGAGCTCGTCGTCGAGTCCGAGGAGCTGATCGGGGAGTTGAGCGCGGCGATCGGCGAGCTCGTGCGGGTGAACCTGGCCGAGAACCAGCCCGATGACGATCTGCTCAAGTGGGCGCGCTTCATGCGCGACTCGGTGATCCCGGCGATGGAGGGTGTGCGCGAGGTGGCCGACCGGTTGGAGAAGGTCGTCGCCGACGACCTGTGGCCGCTGCCGAAGTACTCGGAGATCCTCTTCATCAAGTAGCCGTGACGTGCGGCGGGAGGCTTGGCGCAGCTGGCCTCGTCGTGCCGGCCGCCGGGGCGGCCCGGTCGCGACCCAGCGGCGTCCATCGCACGGCCGTGGTGCGAACGGCGCCGCTGCGGCGCCCACTCGTCCCGGCGTCCTGGGCGCGAGCGTCCACGCACCGTTACGTCGTCGACGGTGGATGGACGTTCGCGTCGCCGAGCGCGTCAGGACCGTCGAGACTGCGGGCGTCGTGAAACGGGCAGACACCGGCCCATGCGACTGATTCCATCGACGGTGCTTGCGCTCGCCTGGACACTGGCGAGCGTGAGCTCGGCCGCCGCCGACCCGGTCGACGACGCGGCCCGGGCGTTCCGGAGCGGCGAGAACGTCTACGTCGGACCGGGAGCCCGGCCTGGGCTCGACGCGGGCGCTCAGGACGATCTTCGCCGCGCCATCCGGGCGACCGGAGACGACGTGTTCATCGCGGACGTGCCGGGTGATCGCGCGAACGCGACCGGTGATCTCCGTCGCCTGATAAGGGAGACCCGCCGGAGGGGTACGGTCGCCGTGATCGAGGGCGGTCGCTTCCGGGCCGCCTCGAGCAAGCTGCGTCAGGGAGAGGCGGCCGCCATCGCGCGCCAGGCCATCGCCGACCACGGCGACAACCCCCGTGCCGCGCTGCTCGAGTTCGTGCGCGACGTCGACGGCGCCGAGCGCGGCACGAGCGGGTCACTCGGAAGGCCGCAGTCCGGCGGGTCGGGCTTCGGCGCAGTTCTGCTCCTGCCGCTGCTGCTGCTCGGCGGCGCGGCGCTCGGGATCTTCGGCTTCTCTCGCCGTCGACGGCGCCGCGCCGAAGAGGAGCAGCTCGCCGGCGTTCGCAAGACCGGCGAGGAGGACCTCTCGGTCCTGGGCGAGGACATCCGTGCGCTCGACCTCGACGTCGAGATGCCGAACGCCGACCCCCGGGCCAAGGAGGACTACAACGCCGCGGTCGAGGGCTATGACGCCGCCAACCAGCGCCTCACGCGGGCCCGTCGCATCGAGGACATGCAGGGCGTGGCTCAGATCCTCGAGGACGCGCGCTATCGCATGGCCTGCGCCAAGGCACGCCTGGCCGGCGGCGAGCCCCCCGAGCGCACGGCGCCGTGCTTCTTCGATCCGCGCCACGGGCCTTCGACCGAGCAGGTGGGCTGGGCCCCGCCGGACGGCGCCGCACGCGAGGTCCCCGCCTGCGCGGCGTGCGCGCTGCACGTGCGCGAGGGGCGCGAGCCCGACAGCCGCACGGTCACGGTCGGCGGCTACCAACAGCCCTGGTGGGGCGCGCCGACGCCGTGGGCCGGGTACTACGGCGGCTACTACGGCGGCTTCGGCGGGGGCGGCTTCCTCACCGGGCTCCTCGCCGGGGAGCTCCTGGGCGGTGGTCTCGGGGGTGGCTGGGGCGGCGGCTGGGGTGGTTACGACGGAGGTTATGACCAGGACTACGACGCGGGGGGCGGTGGCGACTTCGGGGGCGGTGGCGACTTCGGGGGCGGTGGCGACTTCGGGGGTGGCGGCGACTTCGGCGGTGGCGGCGACTTCGGCGGCGGCGGCGACTTCTGAGCACGCCGGCCAACCTTGCCACAAGCGTGTCAAGGTTGGCCTCCGGCGCTGGTAGGATGCCGCTCTCGGCATGCGCGACTACCTCGACGCCATCGGCTCCCGCGTCGTCGTCTTCGACGGCGGGATGGGCGCCACCCTCGAACAGTTCGACCTCTCGCTCGAGAAGGACTACCGGCTGCCCGGTCGCTGTCACGAGGCGCTCGTCCTCAACCGTCCCGACATCATCGAGGGCGTTCACGCCTCCATGCTCGACGCCGGCGCCGAGGTGGTGCAGACCGACACCTTCCAGGCCTCCCGCCTCAAGCTCGAGGAGTGGGGACTCGGCGCCCACACCCTCGAGATCAACACGGAGGCCGCCCGCATCGCCCGCCGAGCGGCGGGGGAGCACCGGTTCGTCGCCGGCTCGATCGGGCCGACGGGCATGCTTCCCGCCTCGGAGGAGCCCTCGCTCGGCACGATCACCTTCCGCGAGCTCGTCCCGATCTTCGCCGAGCAGACGCGCGGGCTCATGGAGGGAGGCGCCGACCTCATCGTCATCGAGACCGCCCAGGACATCCTCGAGGTCAAGGCGGCGATCTTCGGCGCCCGCGAGGCCTTTGCGGAGACCGGGCGGCGCCTTCCCATCCACGCCAGCGTTTCCCTTCTGCCCAACGGCGGCAAGATGCTCCTGGGCACCGACATCTGCGCCGTGCTGGCCACCCTGGAGGCGCTCGCAGTCGACGCGCTGGGCCTCAACTGCTCCACCGGCCCGGAGGACATGCGCGACGCGATCCGCTTCCTCGGCGAGCTCTGCCCCCTCCCGGTGAGCTGCATCCCCAACGCGGGCCTGCCGGTCCAGGGGCCCAACGGCGAGACGATCTTCCCCATGGAGCCCGAGCCGCTCGCCGACGTGCTCGGGGAGTTCGTCGAGCGCTACGGCGTCTCGATCGTGGGCGGATGCTGCGGCACGACTCCGGAACACGTGCGGGCGATCGCCGAGCGGTGCGCCGACCGACAGGCCGCCGGCCGCCCGGCGCCGCGCCCGCCCCACGTCTCCTCGATGATCGGCGCCACTCCGCTGGCGCAGGAGCCGCGCCCGACGATCGTCGGCGAGCGCGTGAACTCCCAGGGCTCGCGCCGAGCTAAGAGCATGCTGCTCGAGAACGACTACGACGGACTGCTGCGCATCGCCGAGTCGCAGGTCGAGGGCGGCGCGCACGTGCTCGACCTCTGCGTCGCGCTGACCGAGCGCCAGGACGAGGACGAGCAGATGCGCCTCCTGGCCAAGAAGATCTCCCTTGCGCTCGACGCCCCGATCCAGGTCGACTCGACCGAGCCCGAGGTCATGCAGCGCGCGCTCGAGCAGATCCCCGGGCGTGCGATCGTCAACTCGGTCAACCTCGAGGCCGGTCGCGAGAAGCTCGACCGCGTCGTGCCGCTCTGCCTGCAGCACGGCTCGGCGCTCATCGCCCTGACGATCGACGAGGAGTCGATGGGCAAGACGGCGCAGCGCAAGCTCGACATCGCCCAGCGCATCCACGCCTACGTCGTCGAAGAGCACGGGATGGATCCGCGGCTTCTGATCTTCGACGCGCTGACCTTCACGCTGGCGACCGGCTCCGACGAGTTCAAGCGCTCGGCCGTGGAGACCATCGAGGGGATTCGCCGGATCAAGTCCGAGCTGCCGGCGGTGCTCACCTCGCTCGGCGTCTCCAACGTCTCCTTCGGCTTCGGCAAGGCGGCGCGCGAGGTACTCAACTCCGTCTTCCTGCACCACTGCGTCGAGGCGGGGCTCGACCTGGCGATGGTGCATCCCGCCGACATCACGCCCTACGCCGAGATCCCGGAGGAGGAGCGTCGCCTGGCCGACGACCTCGTCTTCGACGCGCGCGAGGACGCCACCCAGCGCTTCATCGAGCACTTCGAGGAGAAGGGCGAGTCGGCCGAGGACGAGAAGGCGGATCCGACCGCCGGCATGGAGCCCGAGGAGGCGCTCCACTTCCACATCCTGCGCCGGCGCAAGGAGGGCGTCGAGGACTGGATCGACCGCTGCGTCGAGAAGATCGAGGCAGTGCCCACGCTCAACGACGTGCTGCTGCCCGCCATGAAGGAGGTCGGGGACAAGTTCGGCGCGGGCGAGCTCATCCTGCCCTTCGTCCTGCAGTCGGCAGAGGTCATGAAGCGCGCCGTCGCCCGCCTCGAGAACTACCTCGACAAGATCGAGGGCTACACGAAGGGCACCATCGTGCTGGCCACGGTGTTCGGCGACGTGCACGACATCGGCAAGTCGCTTGTGAACACCATCCTCACGAACAACGGCTACTCGGTGGTCGACCTGGGCAAGCAGGTCCCGATCTCCAGGATCCTCGAAGCCGCCGTCGAGCACGACGCCACCGCCATCGGACTCTCGGCGCTGCTCGTCTCGACCTCGAAGCAGATGCCGCTGTGCGTCGCCGAGTTGCACGAGCGCGGTCTCTCCTATCCGGTGCTGGTCGGCGGCGCGGCGATCAACCGGGACTTCGGCCGGCGCATCCTCTACCCGGGCGGCACCCAGTCCGAAGAGGTCTACGGGCCCGGCGTCTTCTACTGCAAGGACGCCTTCCAGGGCCTGTCCACGATGGACCAGCTCGTCGACGCGGGCAAGCGCGACGCGCTGGTCGACCGCACGCGGAAAGAGGCTCGGGCGCTGCGGGAGAAGCCGGTGGTCGAGGACGACGGCCCCCCGACCTCCGATGCCTCCGTCCGCTCGGCCGTGCGCACCGACACGCCGATTCCCGAGCCGCCCTACTGGGGGGTGCGAGAGATCCCCACCGCCCTGGACGAGGTCTTCTCCCACCTCGACCGCCACGTGCTCTTCAAGCTCCACTGGGGCGGGCGCGGGGTCAAGGGCGAGCAGTGGCGAGCGCTGCTCGCGGACGACTTCGAGCCGCGGCTGCGGCGCATGTGGCGGGAGCAGGACTACCTGCAACCACGCGCGGTGCTCGGTTACTTCCCGTGCGCGGCCGACGGGAACGAGGTCGTCGTCTTCGATCCGGAGGACCCCGCGCGCGAGCTCGAGCGCCTCGTCTTCCCGCGCCAGCCGCGCCATGACCGCATCTGCCTGGCCGACTTCTACCGCCCGCTCGCCTCGGGTGAGCGCGACGTGGTGGCGCTGCAGGCGGTGACTGTCGGCCCGGAGGTCACCGAGGTCATGGCGGCGCTAGAGCGCGACGGCGAGTTCTCCGAGCAGCTCTTCGTGCACGGCCTCGGCGTGCAGACCGCCGAGGGCCTCGCCGAGTGGCTGCACTCCCGCGTGCGCGCCGAGCTGGGCATCGGGCGCGCCCAGGGCCGGCGCTACTCATGGGGCTACCCCGCGTGCCCCGACCAGTCCGAGCACGAGAAGGTCTTCCGCCTGCTGGACGCCCAGCAGATCGGCATCTCGCTCTCCGGCGGGCACGCTGTCATGCCCGAGCAGTCGACGGTGGCGATCGTCGCCCATCATCCCCAGGCCGTCTACTTCGGGATGAAGTCCGGCTTCGTGCCGAAGGACGCGGCGCCCGACGAGCTCATCGCCGGCACCGAGCGCGGTGGAGGCCTCGCCGACGAGGACTCCTCGATGGCCGGTGCGGTTTCCGGGTAGTACTCCCCAAGACCCCGGCGAGAGGAGACCCATCGTGCCGAGCGCCAAGGCGAACGGCGTCACGCTGTACCACGAGATCCACGGCGAGGGAGAGCCGCTGCTCTGCGTGATGGGCCTCGGGGCCGACACGCTGGCCTGGACGCTCCAGCTGCCGGCGTGGTCTGAGGCCTTTCGGACGATCGTCTTCGACAACCGAGACGTCGGCCGCTCGGAGTACGTCTCCGAGGGCTACGAGATCCGCGACATGGCGAGGGACGCGCTGGCCCTGGCCGACGACCTCGGGCTCGACTCCTTCCATCTCCTCGGAGTGTCGATGGGCGGGATGATCGCCCAGGAGATGGCGCTCGCCGCGCCCGAGCGCGTGCGCAGCCTCACGCTGTGCGTGACCTACGCCAACGGCGGGCGCTACGCCCGCACGAAGTCGCGCGTGTGGGGCGCCGACGTCGCGCGGCGCTCGCTCGAGGAGCAGATCGACGACCTGCTCCTGCTCACCCTCTCCGAGGAGCTCTTCGAGAACGAGGAGGGCATCGCGTTCGTCCGCCAGATGATGCTCGCCAACCCGAACCCCCAGGATCCCGCCGGCTTCGGGCGCCAGCTCGACGCCGCCTCGCGTCACGACGCGCGCGAGCGGCTCGGAGCGCTGGGCATGCCCGTCCACGTCATCGGGGCCGAGCACGACATCCTCGTGCCCGTGTGGAAGTCGCGGGAGCTCGCCGAGCTCATCCCGGGCTCCACGCTCACCGTGATCCCCCGGGCGCCGCACGGCGTGAACATCGAGCGCGCGCAGGAGTTCAACGACGCCGTGCTCGGGTTCCTGCGCGCCGCGGCGCCGTCCGCCACGTAGGCGGGCCGGACCGGCTAGCCCGACTCGGCGGCGAGCGGCTCGCCGACGAGCGCCTCGTTGCCGCTCGCGCCGGCGACCGCCGCCGCGGGAGGAGGCTCGACCGTGGAGCGGCCGGTGCGCAGCGGAGCCTCCTCGAGGAACCAGGAGAGCGCGAACGCGATGGCGGTGAACGCGATGCCCCACAGGAAGACGCCGTTCAGGGCGTGCGCGAAGGCGTGGAGGAACTGGTCGTGGACCGCCGGCGGGAGGCGCTTGACCTGCGCCGGGTTGAGATGCACCCCACCCGAGGCGTGGAGGTGCGCCGCCGCGGCCGGCGGCAGCCGCTTGAGCTCCCCGGCGAGGCGGGTGGCGAAGATCGCGCCGAAGACGGCGACCCCGAAGGAGCCCCCCACCGAGCGGAAGAAGGTCGCGGTCGAGGTGGCGACGCCCATGTTCTCGGGCGCCGCGTCGTTCTGCACGACGAGGACGAGCACCTGCATGACGAGGCCGATGCCGACTCCGACGACGAGCATGAAGACCGACGCGAGCGCCCGGGAGGTCGAGACGTCGAGCAGGGAGAGCAGGAACATCCCCAGGGTGAGGATCGCGGTGCCGGCGATCGGGAAGACCTTGTAGCGCCCAACCCGACTGATGACGCGCCCGGAGCTGATCGTCGCGACGAGGAGTCCGACGATGAGCGGAAGCATCTGCAGCCCGGAGCTCGTCGGGCTCGCTCCGTAGACGAGCTGCAGGAAGAGCGGGATGAAGACGATCGCCCCGAACATCGCCAGCCCGATGACGAACGCCATCGCGCTGGCGACCCTGAACACGCCGCTGCCGAACAGGGCGAGCGGCATGACCGGCTCGGCGGCGCGGCGCTCCCGCGCGACGAACAGAGCGAGCAGCAGGAGCCCGGCGACGGCGAGCCCCACTATGGTCGCGGAGCCCCACGCATACTCGTTCCCGCCCCAGGTCGTGAGCAGGATGAGCGCGCTCACCCCCGCGGTGAGGAGCAGGGCGCCGAGGTAGTCGATGCGGCGGTGCTCGCGCCGGGGAGCGAGGTGAAGCTTGAACGCGCAGACCACGAGCGCGACGGCCCCGATCGGCAGGTTGACGTAGAAGACCCAGCGCCAGGAGAGGTTGTCGACGAAGAACCCGCCCAGCAGCGGCCCGGCGACCGAGGCGACGCCGAAGACCGCGCCGATGAGGCCCATGTAGCGCCCGCGCTCGCGCGGGGAGACGAGGTCGCCGATGATCGCCTGCGCGCCGACCATGAGGCCGCCGGCTCCGATGCCCTGCAACGCGCGGAAGGCGACGAGCTCGCCCATCGAACGCGACAGGCCGGCGAGCACCGAGCCGGTCAGGAAGATGACGATCGCAGCCTGGAAGACGGGCTTACGCCCGTACATGTCGCCGAGCTTGCCGTAGAGCGGAGTGGACGCGGTCGAGGCGAGCAGGTAGCTCGTCACCACCCAGGAGAGGTGGTTCAGCCCAGCGAGGTCGCCGACGATCGTCGGCAGCGCCGTCGAGACGATGGTCTGGTCGAGGGCGGCGAGGAACATCCCGAGCATGAGCGCGGCGAAGACCGGCAGGAGCGCGCGCGCCGGCGTGGCCTGAGCCGCGTCGCGCGAACCGCTCGCGTCAGGCATGCGGCGACATCAGGGGGCGCCCGAGCCTCAAGCCTCGGCTTCGAGCCGCTCGCGCCGGCGCGCGGGCAGGCTGACCGGCGCGGTGTGCAGCGCGCGTAGGCGCACGTCCTTCCAGGAGAGCCCTTCCTTGACGAGCGCCGGCGCCCCCATGAAGATCGCCGTGGCGATCTCGACGGCCTGCAGCACGATCCCGTAGCCCACGGCGTCGCCGTAGGAGACGCCGTAGGCGCCGTGCAGCACGGCCACGCAGGCGGCCTGGAAGATCCCGAGGTTCGAGGGGGTGACGGGCAGGACCGCCGTGGCGTTGATGGCGAAGAGCACGGCGGCGGCGGCGCCGATCCCGGCGTGCCGGTCGAGTCCGAACGCGACGAGCAGCACGTAGCAGGCGATCCACTGGAGGCCCCAAGCGGCGAGCTGCGAGCTCGTGGCCGCGGCCGCCAGGCGCGGCCGGCGAAAGACGGCGAGCCCGGTGCGCATACGCGCCAGAGCGCCGCGTGCCTGGGTCACGAGCGCCTGCAGGCGGGCCGAGCGCGAGGAGGAGCCGCGAGCGAGCACCGAGGGGCCGAGGAGCACCGCGGCGAGCAGCAGCACCGGAGCGATCGTCGCCACCACGAGCGCACCCTGGTGGCCGCGGAAGAGGCCGACCGAGGAGAGCATGACCGTCCCCAGGATCATCAGAGCGAGGATGTTGAGCGCGGTCTGGGAGACCACCGTGCCGAGCACGACGGGCAGGTGCTCCCGCGAGCGACCCGTGCGGCGCGCCACGATGAGCGAGCGCGAGACCTCGCCCAAGCGCGCGGGCAGCGTGGCCGACATGAGCACGCCGATGAACGTGCCCTGCAGCGCGTCGAAGAGCCGGACGCGCGCGTCGGGAAGGGCGGCGCGCAGGATCGCGTACCACGCGCAGGCGCGCAGCACCATCGAGGCGCACATGAGCCCGAGCCCGGCCAGCACCCATGGTGGGCTCGAAGAGACGAGCGAGGCGAGGATGCTGTCCACGCCGATCTGGCTCAGGGCGAGGTAGGCGACGCCCGTCACCAGCAGGGCGGCCAGCGCCACGAGCAGGCGGCGCGCGGCGCGCAGCGCGGGGCGAGCACGTTGGGGATCCGGCGGCTCGAGCGACGGGAGACGCTCGGGGCGCACGCGCGGCTGGAGGTCGGCCGGTGCGGCGCCGACGCGCACGGCGGCGCGTCGCACGAGGCCCTCGGCGCGGCCGACGGCACGCGCGTCCTCGTAGGCCTCGACCACCTCGTCGGCGACCTGCCGCCAGGCGAAGCGCGTCGCGCGGCGCCCGGCCTCCTCCCCCATGAGCCGCCGCCGATCGGGCTCGAGCCACAGCTCGCGCAGCGCCTCGGCGAGGGCGGTGGCGTCGCCGCGCGGAACGAGCATGCCGTCGCGGCCGTGGCCCACCACGTCGCGGTACCCCGCGATGTCGGAGGCGACGACCGGCGTGCCGGCCGCGAAGGCCTCGGTGAGCACCATCCCGAAGCTCTCCCCGCTCAGCGACGGTGCGCAGAGCACGTCCGCGCGGGAGAGCTCCCGCTGCTTCTCCTCGTCGGAGATCTTGCCGAGCGCCTCGATTCTCCGCGGGTCGAGGAGCATGGGCGCCAGCTGCTCGTCGTCGGCGCCGATCACCGTGAGCGTGGCCGGGATGTGGTCCCGGAGCGCCTCGAAGGCGCGCAGGAGGATCGGCAGGCCCTTGCGCTCCACCGCCTGCCCGACGAAGACGATGCGCAGCTCCTCGCCCGGCACCTGCGCCGGCCGCTCTTCTCGGGCGAAGGGGTTCACCTCGACGCCGTTGGGGACGATCCGGTAGCGACCGCCGAAGAAGCGCCGAGCCGTCCACGCCGCCGCCTCGGAGACCGCGATCCGCACGTGGAGGTGGTTGAGCACCCGCCGCGCCCCGAGAGCGTTGACCACGTTGTTCCCCAGCGAGCTCTCCGAGTAGCAGTGGAAGGTGCCCACGAGGGGCAGGCGCGAGGACAGGCACGCGTCCCAGGCGAGCGCGAGCGCAACCGGCTCGTGCACGTGCACCATGTCGTAGCCCCCCGTGCGCAGCTCGCGGCGCATCGCGCTGACGCCGGCGGGCGAGGCCGACACGTTGGACACCGCCCCGTTGGCCGGCACGCCGAGCGTCCGCCCCAGGGGAAGGAGGTAGTCGGGCAGCGGACGTCGCTGCGGGCGCGCGCCACGGTGCAGCGCGGCCGCGAGGCGGTCGTCGGGGTCGTAGGGAGCCAGCACGCGCACGTCGTGGCCCGAGGTGAGAAGCTGCTCGGCGAGGGCCTCGATGTGCCGTGTGACGCCGCCTGGATAGGTCCAGGAGTATGGCGACACGAGAGCGACGCGCATCCGCCAGCGAGGCTACCAACGGGTCGGGTCGCGATCCGCCCCGCGCGGGCGCCCAAACGCGATCTTTACGCCACTATACTTTGGAAAGGGTCGCCGGCCCCTTCTCTCGCGGCCCGCGCACCCGGCATGCCCTCGCGTCACTTCGTCAAGTACACGTTCCTCAAGCTCGATCCCGCCTGGCGGCGCCTCGAGCTGGACGAGCGCGCGGAGCACAAGCGCGAGTTCCTCGCCGCTTGCGAGGACTTCGGCCACGGACACCTGCTTCAGTCCTTCTCGCTCGTGGGCACCCGCGGCGACTGCGACCTCCTCCTCGTCGCGGAGGCCGAGAACCTCGAGCGCATCCACGAGCTCCATGTCGTGCTCGGCCAGAGCGGGCTCATGCGCTGGGCCTCGCTGCCGTACTCCTTCCTCGGAATGCGCAAGGGCTCGGAGTACTCCGACGAGCAGCGCCTCGTGCCGCGACCCTTCCGGGGGAAGTACCTCTTCGTCTATCCCTTCGTGAAGACCCGCGCGTGGTACGGACTGCCCGCCGACGAGCGCTGGCGGATCATGCAGGGCCACATCCAGATCGGGCGCGAGTACCCGCAGGTCGACAACCACACGACCTACTGCTTCGGGCTGGACGACCAGGAGTTCGTCGTCGCCTTCGACACCGACGACGTCGGCGCGTTCCTCGATCTCGTCCAGCGCCTGCGCACCACGGAGGCGAGCGCCTACACGCTGCGCGACACCCCGAGCTTCACCTGCCTCGCGGCCTCCTTCGAGCGCGCGGTGAACGCGCTGGACGGCGCCGCGCTTCCCGCCCTGGAGGTGGCGTCGTGACCACGAGCGCTGTCGATCTCTCCCAGGACGTCGACGAGGTCCGCGACATCACCGTGATCGGCGCCGGGCCGGTCGGCCTCTCCACCGCGTTCTGGGCGGGGATGCGCGAGGCCTCCTCCCGCATCGTCGACTCCCTGCCCGAGATCGGTGGCCAGCTCACCACGCTCTACCCGGAGAAGTGGATCTTCGACGTGCCGGGCCACCCGCGCGTGCTCGCCCGGGACCTCGTCGACCAGCTCAAGGAGCAGGCCCTGGGGCAGTTCGACGTTCCCGTCCACCTCGAGACCACCGCGAGCGCGATCTCGTGGGAGCCCGATCCCGAGGATCCCGAGCGCAACCTCGTGGTCCTGCACACCGACCGCGGCGAGCTGCGCTCGCGCACCGTCGTGGTCGCCGGTGGGCACGGCGCGTTCGAGCCCAAGAAGCTCCCGGGCTACGACATGGGCCCTTGGGAGGGCCGTGGTGCCTACTACCTCGTGGGCGAGAAGCGCGAGTTCGAGGGCAAGAAGGTGCTCATCGTGGGCGGTGGGGACTCGGCCTGCGACTGGGTGGTCAACCTGCTCGACACCGCCCAGGAGCTGACCCTCGTGCACCGGCGCGAGGGCTTCCGCGCCCACGAGGCCACCGTCGGGCAGGTAATGGACGCGGCCGAGCGGGGCCTGGTCGACCTCAAGGTCCCGTTTCAGATCAAGGACGTCGTCGGCAACGGCGCGATCGAGAAGGTCGTGCTCTTCCACACCGAGGACGAGGAGCACGAGGTGGAGCTCGACTGCGACGCGGTCCTTCTGCAGCTCGGGTTCAAGACCGCGCTGGGCCCACTGAAGGAGTGGGGCTTCGAGGTGGTCAAGGGCGCGATAGTCGTCGACCCGGTGATGAAGACCTCGCTCGAGAACGTCTGGGCCTGCGGCGACATCACCACCTTCGACGGGAAGCTCAAGCTCATCGCCACGGGGTTCGCCGAGGCCGCGATCGCCGTCGCCCAGGCGGTCCACACGATCCGCCCCGAGATGAAGATGCAGCCCAAGTACTCGACGAACACGGGCGTGCCCGGCGCCGTCGAGGGCCAGGCCTGAGCGCGGCCGCCGCGGCCGCGGAGCACCTCCGCGCCGCCGATCCCATCCTCGGCGCGGTGGTCGAGCGCGCCGGCGCGCTCGAGCCCACCGGGCCCGGCTCGCAGGGTCGCCCCGCCGACCTCTACGGAGCGCTCGTGCGCTCGATCGTCGGCCAGCAGCTCTCGGTGCTCGCGGCGCGCTCGATCTTCGGCCGGCTGACCGAGCGCTTCGGCGGCCGGACGCCGACGCCGGAGGAGGTTCTGGCCGACGACCCGGAGGAGCTGCGCGCCGCCTGCGGACTGTCGCGCGGGAAGGTGTCGTTCCTGCGCTCGCTGGCCGAGCACGCGCTCTCGGGAGAGCTCGAGCTCGACCGCCTGACCGACCTGCCCGACGACGAGGTGATCGCCGAGCTCGTCGCCGTCAAGGGGATCGGAGTCTGGACCGCCCACATGTTCCTGATCTTCACGCTGGCACGGCCCGACGTGCTGGCCTGGGGCGACCTCGGAGTGCGCCGCGCAGCCGAGCGCCTGTACGAGCTGCCGGTGATCCCCGACGCGGCCGAGCTCGAACGGCTCGCCGAGCCCTGGCGGCCGTATCGCTCGGCGGCTTGCCGCTACCTCTGGTGGTCGCTGGACAACGCGCCCGAGTGAGGAGCCCGCGCCAAGCCGCTCGGAGAGGCTCGGTCAACGGCCGCATCCGGGCCGTGCGACCCTAACGGGACAGGCCCTGAGGACCAGAGGAGGCGGAGATGGGATTCGACCAGTACCACGAGCCGGCCGGCGAGCTGAGCGCCGAGGCGCGCACCTTTGCGCGGATGATCGCCTCGCTGACCGAGGAGGCGGAGGCGATCGGCTGGTACGCCCAGCGCATCGCGCTCGAGCCCGACGACGAGGCCCGCGCGATCATGCAGAACGCCCAGCAGGAGGAGTTCAAGCACTTCGGGATGGACCTCGAGTTCCTGCTGCGGCGCACCCCCAAGTGGAGGGTCGCGCTCGAGGGGGTCCTGTTCACCGACGGCGACATCGTCGAGGCCGGCGACGCGGCGGAGGAGGCCGAGGAGGAAGTCGACGAGTGATCCGCGGCGCCTCGCGGCGTCAGCCTCCCGGAGCTTGGCCAGGACTGCGAGTTAGAAGTGCGGCTTTCCGTCGTCGAAGCGTTCGAGCCCGTCGTCGGGAATCGGCTCCCAGGCCGCCGCGTCGGCGAGATGGGTGCGCCAGCTCGGGCGCACGCCCGGGTCGGCATCGAAGGCCCCCATGCGCACGCTCATCTGCGTCGGGTCGTCCGGGTTGCGGCTGAAGAGGTGCGCCCCGCACTCGCGGCAGAAGCACTTCTCGAACCCTCCCTCGGGGTGACGCCACGCCTTCACCAGGTCTTCCCCCTCGAGAAGGCGAAAGGTACGGCCGTCGATCCTCGCCTGAGCGGACGCGGCCGTCCCGGTGCGTCGCTGGCAGCGGGTGCAGTGGCAGTAACCGGCGGCCTGCGGCGGCTCGGTGAGCTCGAAGCGGACGCCACCGCATAGGCAGCGTCCCGTATGCGCGGGATCGACCACCTCCCGAATGCTTCTTCCTCAGGCGGGGAGGCGCTCGGGGAAGCGCGGCAGGCCGTCGTCGGGGATCGGCTCCCAGGGCGCGGCGTAGGCGACGAACTGGTGGGCGCTGGGTCGTATGCCTGGGTCCTCGTCGAGCGCGCCGAGGCGGACGATGCTGACCGCGCCGTCCTCCGGGCTGCGGGCGCAGAGCGCCGAGCCGCACTCGACGCAGAAGACCTTCTCCAAGCCGTCTCCGGCGAACCACCCGCGCACGAGCCCCTCGCCCGCGACGAGCCGGAAGGAACCCGGCTCCACACGCGCCGAGGCCTGCATCGCCGTACCGGTGCGGCGCTGGCAGCGGGTGCAGTGGCAGTAGGCGGCGGCGACGAGCGGAGCGTCGATCTCGAAGCGCACGGCGCCACAGCCGCAGCCGCCGGTGAGGGGCAGGTAGAGCGGAGAGCCCACCCGGCAAGCGTAGTGAGTCTCGAGGCTGCACAGCGGACGGCCCCGCGCCGGGGCGGTCTGGTTTGCTCCCCCGAGTGACGAAGGAGCGACCACGGGCGACGGCCGAGCAGGAGCGGAGCGTGACCCGCCGACGCCTCACCGCGCAACTGCTCGCGGGGGCGCCGGCCCACACTCCCGTGGCGGTCGCGGAGCGGTTGCTGGCCGTGCAGGCCCAGGATCCGCGCGGGGCGCGGCTGGCCGTTCGCGCCCGCACGGAAGGGGTCTCCGCCGCCGACGTCGACCGGGCGTTGACCGAGGACCGCTCCCTTCTCATCGCCTGGCTGGGTCGCGGCACGCTGCACCTCGTGCGCAGCGAGGACTACTCCTGGCTTCACGCTCTGACCACACCGCCGCTGTTCAGCGCCAACGCCCGGCGGCTGGGCCAGGAGGGCGTCGATCCCGATGCCGCCGAGCGCGGCGTGGCGGTCATCGAGCGCTCGCTCGCCGAGGAGGGCCCGCTCACCCGCGAGGAGCTCCGCGAGCGCATCTCCCGGGCCGGAGTACGGACCGAGGGCCAAGCGCTGGTGCACGTCCTCATGCTCAGCTCCCTGCGGGGTCTGTCGGTGCGCGGACCGATGATCGGAGACCGGCACGCCTACGCCCTGGTTCGCGACTGGCTCGGAGAGGCTGGGCCCGTCGACCGCGACAGGGCCCTGGCCGAGCTCGCCCGCCGCTACCTCGCCGGTCACGGGCCGGCCAGCGACCGCGACCTCGCGAGGTGGGCGGGACTTCCGCTCCGCGACGCACGCGCCGGGCTGGCCGCGATCGCGCCGAAGCTCGACCGGGGCCCGGACGGACTGGTGGACCTCGGGGGCCGGCCGCCGGCCGCGGAGGTGCTGCCGCCCCGCCTGCTCGGTCCCTTCGACCCGGTGCTGCTGGGTTGGACCTCGCGCGAGCCGCTGCTCGGCTCCCACGGGGACGTGGTCACCGTCAACGGCATCTTCCGTCCCTTTGCCCTGGTCCGCGGCCGCGCGGCGGCCACGTGGAGCATGCCGGGCGGCGAGGTGGTGCTCCAGCCCTTCGGGCGCCTCACCCGCAGCGTTTCCGCCGCGCTGGAGGCCGACGCGGCGGACGTCTCGCGCTTCCTGGCCGGAGCCTAGACCGCCGAGACCTCTTCCTCGTCGGCCACGCGGAACGACGACCCGCAGCCGCAGGCCGCGACCACGTTGGGGTTCTCGACCTTGAAGCCGGCGCCCTGGAGGCCGTCCACGAAGTCGATCACCGAGCCGCCGATGTAGGGCAGGCTCGGGCGGTCCACGAGGAGCTTGATGCCGCGATCCTCGAACAGGGTGTCGCCGTCGCGCTCCTCGTCGAAGGCGAGCACGTACTGAAAGCCCGAGCAGCCCCCGCCGCGCACACCGACGCGCAGCCCGGCCGCGGCCTTCTGCTCACCCTGGGCGGCGAGGAACTCCTGCACCTTCTCGGCGCCCTTGTCGGTCAGGCTGATCATCTCGCGGTCCTCCGGCTCGAAAGGCAAAGCTTCACGAAGTGTAGCGGCGTCTGGGGGGCGGCGGAAGCGTCGCTACCCTCTACCCGGATGGTCACTCCGGAGGAGCTCAAGGACCGCATAGAGGCGGGCATCCCGGGCGCCCGGGCGCAGGTGAGCGGCGACGGCCGCCACTTCAACGCCGTGGTGGTCTCCGGCGCCTTCGACGGCCTCAGCCGCCTCGCGCAGCACCGGCTGGTCTACGACGTCTTCGGCGGCGAGGTGGGCGATCGCATCCACGCCCTGTCCATCCAGACCCAGCCCGAGTGAGCAAGAGAGCGAGGAGCACATGAGCGAGCAGACCGAGAACCCCCTCCGGGGAGCCATCCAGGAGGCGATCGGCTCCAACCCCGTCCTCCTCTTCATGAAGGGAAGTCCCGAGCAGCCGATGTGCGGCTTCTCGGCGCGCACCGTCGCGGTGCTCCAGGCGCTCGGCACGCCGTTCGCCGCGGTCGACGTGCTGCCCGATCCACGCATCCGCCAGGAGCTCTCGGGCCTCTCGAACTGGCCGACCATCCCGCAGCTCTTCGTCGAGGGCGAGCTCGTCGGCGGCTGCGACATCGTCACGGAGATGTACGGCTCGGGCGAGCTCGCCGAGCTGCTCGGCGTCGAGCCCGACGAGGAGCCTCCGGTCGAAGCCGCCGAGCCGAGGCCCGGCGAACCCGCGCCCCTCTCCATCGAGAACCGCCTGAGCTAGCCGTCCGCCGCGGGCGGGTGCGTCGCGGCGGCCTGCTCCCGGCGCCACTCGAGGTGCTCGAGGATGCGCCGGGAGTCGCAGATCGTCTCCCCGTCGATGACGAGGAGCGGAACCCGGCGCTGGCCACTGAGCGCCTCCACCTCGTCGCGGCGAGCGCGACGCTGGGGGACCCGGACCTCCCGGGCCTCGATCCCCTCCCGCCGCAGCGCCCGGGCGACCGTTCCACAGCGGCACCCGTAGTTGGTCGGTGTCGAGCAGCGGTACAGCGTCGCCATCGCGGCCATCACTCTAGTCCTGCCGCTGGGGGGTCCGGCGACACGCCCCGGTAGCCTGCGCCGCGGCATGGCCCCCGTCGCGATCGTGTCGGACACGTGCCACTACCTCCCGCCCGAGGTCGTGGCCGTCAACGACATCCATGAGGTCTCGCTCTACGTCCACTGGGACGGGCGGGAAGATCGCGAGTCCGCGCTCGGCGACCTCGGCGCCTACTACGAGCACCTCCACGTCGCGGCCGACCTGCCCACCACCTCCCAGCCCTCGATCGGCGACTTCCTCGGCGCATGGGAGCCCCTCCTCGAGGAGGAGCGCGACGTGGTCTCGATCCATCTCACCGCCGGCGTGTCGGGCACCTACGAGTCCGCGCGGCAGGCCCGTGCCGAGCTCGGGGATCGGGGCTCCCGCGTAGCGGTGCTCGACTCGGCCACCGCCTGCGGAGGGCAAGGGCTCATGCTCCTCGCCGCCGCGGCCGCGGCCAGGGGCGGCGCCGACCTCGAGGCGGTGGCTGCGCGAGCGCGTCAGGCGCGAGAGCGGCTCAAGATTTGGTTCTGCATCGACTCGCTCGAGTACCTCAAGCGCGGGGGCCGGGTGGGCGGCGCGCAGGCGTGGCTCGGCTCGGCGCTGAAGATCAAGCCGATCCTCACCGTGGAGTCGGAGATCACGCCCGTCGAGCGGGTGCGCACCGCGGGGCGAGCGTTCGAGCGGATGGTCGACTACCTGCGCGCTCTTCAAGACGACGGCGCCGACGGCTGGATCGTGCAGCACATCCGCGCCGAGGAGCAAGCCGAGCGCCTCGTGGCTCGCGGTCGGGAGCTCTTCGGCACCGAGCCGCTCTTCGTCTCCGAGATCGGGCCGGTGATCGGCACCCACCTCGGCCCGGGGCTCATCGGCGTGGGCGGCATGCCGTCGGCCTGCCTCGCCTGAGCCTCGCCGCGCGCCCGCTCAGCGCGGGGGCGCCCTTAGCGGATCGGAGGGCTCGCCGCTTCGCTGCGCCTCTCCGTCCTCATCGAGCAGCGCCCCTCCGCTCGGGCGGCGCAGCGACCACGCTTCGCGGAGCGTGATCTGCAGCGCGCCGGCGATGGGGATCGCCACCAGAGCGCCAAGCACGCCGAGCAGCGCGGCGCCGACGAGGATGGAGATGATGACCACGAGGGGCTGGACGTTGACCGTCCGCCGGTAGACGACCGGCTGGACGACGTTGTTCTCCGCCTGCTGGTAGACGATCAGCACGACGAGCCACACGATGGTCGCGGTCGGGAAGTTGCTGAACAGGGTGATGATGCCGATGAGCACGCCGCCGATCGTCGCGCCCACCAGCGGGACGAGGTCCAGGAAGGCCATGAGCACCGCGAGCGGCACGGCGAAGGGCACTCCGAGCACGCTGAGGGTCACGTAGGTGACCGTCCCGGCCACGAGGGAGATCACGAGGTTGCCCGCGACGTACCCCGAGACCGCCCGGTAGATCTCCGTGGCCACCGAGCGCAGCCGCGCTTCGGTGGACGGCCGGGCCAGGCCGAGGCCCATGTCGGCTATCCGCTTGCCGTCGAGCAGCAAGGCGAGGGTGAGCACGGTGACGAGCTGCACGAGCGCCCCGAAGACCCCGACCGTCACGTCGCGCAGGGCCCCGGCCGCTCGGCCGAGCTTCGCCGGCAGCCGGGTGGCTGGGCCTTGAGCTTCTCCGCGATGCGATACCGGCGGTCGTACCTGGCGATCGTCTCGTTCTTGCTGGCCTGGTCGAGGTACTGCGGCAGGCGGTTCGCGAAGGAGTTGACCTGGCCCACGATGGGCGGGACGACGAGGAGGCCGACCCCGAAGACCGTCAGGCCGATCAGTCCGTAGATGAGGAGGATCGCGAGGCCGCGTGGCACCCTTCGCCGGCCCAGGAAGTCGACGGGAGGGCCGAGCGCGATGGCCAGGAACGCCGCGATGAGCACGAGCCCCACCACGCTGCGCACGAGGTAGAGCACGTAGAGCAGGGCGACGAGGCCCGCGACGGTGAGGAAGACCTTCGCGGTCGCGCGTACGGACGGGCCTGACGACGGCGCCGTGGACACGGAGCGCTCGCGGGCGCCGCTCGGCTACGAGCTGCGGAAGAGGCCGCCGATGGCGGCGATCCCTCCGCCCAGCACGAACCCGGCGACGGCGGCGGCGATCATCACGGGCTGCTGGTGGGTGCGAAGCTGCTTGCGCCAGTCGGTCAGCTCGGTGACCTCGCCCCGCAGGCGGTCGAGCGCGCGGCCGAGCTCGACTCGGTTGGCCTCGATCGAGGCTCGGATCTCCTCGGGGGTGCGCGTGGTGGCGGCCATCAGGACCCGGCCTCCGGGCTGGCGACCGGCGGCGAGCCCTTCACGGTCTCCCGGACGCGCTTGGCCTCGTCGATGGCCATGACCGGGGTGGGAGGCGAGCCGCGCTTGACCCACTTGAAGGCGAGGAAGCCGGCGACGCCGCCGAGGACGAAGAGGATGAGCGCGGTGGTCAGGTAGCCAAGCCAGACGAGGTCGCCGCCGCCCCAGATGTCATAGAAGCCCCACGAGAGCGCGTGGAGCAGGAAGAGCAGCCCGATCACCGCGAAGAGGCCGGCGGCGGCACCGACGGCGGCCGCGCGGGCGAGGACCTTGGCCTTCGCGGAGAGCTCCGCCTTGGCCAGCTCGATCTCCTCGCGGACGATCAGCGTCGCCCGGTCGGAGACCTCGTTGATCGCGGCGGCGATCTGGTTCTGGGCGGGGTCAGCTGCCAAGGCGCTTGAGGAGTAGAGCGAGCAGGAGGCCGCCGGCGAAGGCGCCCCCAACGAGGAGCTCGGGGCGCTCGTCGGTGGTGGCCTGCACCGAGCCGGCTGACCCCGACGCCTTCGAGGTGACGGCGTCGGCGGCTCCGGCCGCGCGCGCGCTGACCGCGCCGGCCGCCTCGGAGGCCTTGGCGCCGATGGCGCCGGCCGCCTCGGAGGCCTTCGCGCCTATGCTGGCGTCGTTCATTCGGGCGGGTCTTCCCCGAAGGCGCGGGTCCAAATCACGGTGGCGAGGCGCTGAGTGGCGAGGCTGGCGATCGCCCCGAGTCCGGCGAGGAGGCCGGACCAGGCGAGGCGCTTGGCGTAGGGGCTGTCCATCGCGGCGGCATTCAATCAGAGGCTCGGGACGCGTGCGCGCCGGCAAGCTCGAGTCCCCCGCAGATCGTCTCCACGATGAGCGCCTTGGCCCGCTCGAGATCGGGCGCCGCCCCGGGGAGCACGTCGAAGATCCAGCCGGTGAGCACCTGCTCGATCGCCCCGTAGAACGCCATGGCGGCGAACTCCGGCGTGACGTCGGTGCGGAAGTCGCCCGCCTCCTGCGCCGAGCGCACGATCGCGGCGATCTGCTCGTAGGCCTCGCGGATCTTGCCGAGGTGGGTGCGTCCGAAGGTGCTGGCCGCCCGGGTCACCTCGACGATGATGACCTGCATGAGCTCGGGATCGCGGGCGTAAGAGTCCACGATGAAGGAGGCGACGGCGTGGAGCTTCTGGCGGGCGGGGAGCTCCTGGCCGTCGATCTCGGCGATGACGCCGAGCATCACGTCCCAGCGCTCGAGGAAGAGGGTGGAGAGCACCTCGTCCTTGGAGGAGAAGTAGTGATAGACGAGCCCGTAGGCGACCCCGGCCTCGTCGGCGATGTCGGCCACGCGACAGGTATGGAAGCCCTGCCGGGCGAAGACCCGCACCGCGGCGTCGAGGATCACCCGGCGCTTCTCGGCGGCGGCGGTCGCCGACCGGGCCATCAGACGTACGCCTCGGGGCGACGATGGAGGAGCGAAGGGAGCTTGTCGCGCACCTCGTCCTGGGCGCGGAGGTCCAGGTCGGCCAGGATCACGCCCTCCCGGTCGGGTGCCTGGGCGAGCACCACGCCCCACGGGTCGACGATCAGCGAGCGGCCGCCCGAGTGTTGCCCGGGCGGGTGCGCCCCGACCTGGTTGGCGGCGACCACGAAGCACTGGTCCTCGATCGCCCGGGCGCGCACGAGGACCTCCCAGTGGTCGCGCGTCGTGGCCAGGGTGAAGGCGGAGGGAACGGTGATGACCCGGGCGCCGCGCAGCGCGAGCGCCCGGTAGAGCTCGGGAAAGCGCAGGTCGTAGCAGACGGTGAGCCCGAGCCCAACGCCGGCGCCGCTCTGGCTGAGGACGATCTCCTCACCCGCGTCCTCGGAGTCGGACTCGCGGTAGACCGTCCCCGCGACCTCGACGTCGAAGAGGTGGATCTTCCGGTAGGTGCCGCGCACCTCGCCGGCGGGGCCGAAGTGCACCGAGGTGTTCGCGCCCTTCTCCCGCTCGGGAACGCGCTCGACGATGGAGCCGGCGACCAGGTCGATCCCGAGCTCGCCCGCGAGCGCGCGCGCCCACGTCAGGGACGGCCCGTCGAGCGGCTCGGCGCCGGCGGCGAGCTGCTCCGGGGTGCCGAGGAGGTTCCACTTCTCGGGCAGCACGACGAGCTCGGCGCCGTCGCGAGCGGCGGCCCGCGTCAGGCGGTCGGCCGCCTCCAGGTTGCGCGACTTGTCCTCGGTAGAGTTGAGCTGTACCGCGGCGGCCCGCACGGTTCCTTCTCCCAGTGGATTGACCGGTCGGTCAATCTAGCGAGAGGCGCCGGCGCAGCGCTCTCTGGAGTCGAGGAGGTGCAACGTCACCGCGGGGACGGCCGCGCCGATCACGCGAGTCGACGGCCCGCCCGCGCCCGGCGCAGCTCGGCGAGCAGAAGCTTGGAGTGCATGGCGCCGACAAGGTCGCGCAGTGGCTCGGTGCCCGAGGCGACGATCTCCACGGCGCGCTCGACCGCCACCTCCCCGGCCAGCCGGGCAAGCAGGACGCGCACCTCCTCGGCCACGAGCGGTTCGAGCGCCTCGCGGTAGCGCAGCGTGTCGTAGACCGTGAAGCCGATCGCCTCGTCGTAGCCGCCGGAGCGAAAGCGGGAGATCGCGGCGACGATCTCCAGGTCGTCGGCGTCGTAGCCCCGCGCGGTCGGGGAGAGGATGCCGAGCTCCTCGAGGCGGGCGAGCACGTTGCGCGGGATGTCGTACTCGCGCGAGGCCGCGGCGGCCGAGGTGCGGCCGCCCTCGCGTGCGTCGATCGCCCGCTCGAGGATGCGGTCCTCGAGCTCGACGAGGGCGTGCGCCCGTTCCGGGTCGTCATCCATCACGCCGCGGATCGCCTTGAGCGGCATGAAGCGCTCGCCCTGCAAGCGCTTGATGAGCCGGATCCGCTCGACGAACTCGGGTGGGTAGTAGGCCATGTTCCGGCTCGTCTTGACCGGCTCGGGCAGCAGCCCCTCGCGCACGTAGTGCTTGATCGTCCCCGCGCTGACGCCGGAGCGCTCGGCGAGCTCGCCCATCTTCAGCAGGCCGTCGGCGCTCATGCCAGGAAGGAGCCCGGCACCGCCTCCGCCGGGCCTGCCACCGCGCCCGCGTCCTCGAGGCGCGCGCGCTCTTCCTCCCCGTAGCCGAGCTCGGCGAGCACCGCGCCGGTGTGCTCGCCGAGGCCGGGCCCGGGGGCGCGGTTGGCGTCGCCGGGCGTGCGCGAGAGCTTCACGGGCAGGCCGAGGAGCCGAACCGGCTCGGAGAGCCCGGGCTGGTCGAGCGCGGCGACCATCTCGCGCGCGTGCACGAGCCCCGAGCCGAGCGCCTCGTCGAGCTCGAGCACCGGCTCGAGGCAGCAGTCGTGCTCGCCGGCGAACGCCGTCCACTGCGCGCGCGTGCGCGCGGAGAAGATCCGCTCGACCTCGGCGTGCGCCTCCGAGCCCGGGCGCTCGAACTGGCGGGGGATGAGATCCTCCTTCCCGACCCCGTGGCACCACGCCTGCCAGAACTTGGGCTCGAGCGCCCCCAGGGTGACCCACCCGTCCGCGCACGCGTAGGGGCGGTAGCAGAGGAGCGCACCGGCGAGCTCGAGCTCCCCCCGACGCTGGGCGGCGCCCTCGGCGAAGGTCCGCGCGGCGACCATGGCCAGCCACGAGAGCGAGCCGTCGAACATGGAGACGTCGACGAGCTGGCCCTCGCCCGAGCGGTCGCGCTCGCGCAGCGCGGCGAGGATGCCGAAGGCGGCCATGAGCGCGCCGCCGCCGAGGTCGGCGATCTGCCCGGCGGACTGCACCGGCGCTCCGTCGGGCTCGCCCGTGAGCGCGAGGAGCCCGTTCAGCCCGAGGTAGTTCATGTCGTGGCCCGAGCGGTCGCGGTAGGGCCCGTCCTGCCCGTAGCCGGTGATCGCGCAGTAGACGAGCCCGAGGTTCACCTCCCGCAGGCGCTCGTAGCCGACGCCGAGGCGGTCGAGCACGCCGGGGCGGAAGGACTCGAGCACGACGTCGTACTCGCGCGCGAGCCGCAGGAGCACCTCACGGCCGTCCTCGTCCTTGAGGTTGAGGCGGATGGAGCGCTTGTTGCGGTTCAGGGCGAGGAACAGCGCCGAGCGGGCGCTCGGCTCGGCGCCCTCGTAGTAGGGCGGGGCCCAGCGCACGTAGTCGCCCATGCCGGTGTCCTCGACCTTGAGGACCTCGGCGCCGTAGTCGGCGAGGAGCAGCGAGCAGAACCCACCCGGGAGGAGGCGGGTGAGGTCGAGGACGCGGACGCCGGCGAGGGGGCCGGCCGCCCCGCTCACGAGCGCGCCTCGAACGGGCGCCGGAAGATGTCGCGGCGGGTGATGGGCGGCTCGCGCCGCGGAGCCCCGAGCATCTCGCGCGCCTCGGCCACGGTCGCGGGCCGGCGGCCGACGTCCTCGGTCATCCGGCGCGCCTGGGCGACGAGCTCGCCGTTGGAGCGCGCCATCTCCCCGTCGGGCAGGTAGAAGTTGTCCTCGAACCCGACGCGGACGTTGCCGCCGAGGCTCAGCGCGGCGGCCACGAGCGACCACTGTTCGCGCGAGATCCCGATCACCCCCCACTCGTGGGTGACCGGCGGAACCTGCTCGGCCATGTGCGCGAGGTTGCGCGCGGTGGGACGGATGCCTCCCGTCACCCCCATGACGCAGGACACCTGAAGCGGCGGCTCGAGCAGCCCCATGTCGAGCAGCGGGTCGAGGTTGGCGATGTGGCCCGAGTCGAAGCACTCGTGCTCGGGTCTGATGACCTCCTCGTTCATGACCTGGAGCAGGGTGGTGATCGTCTCGAAGGAGTTCTCGAACACCGTGGAGAAGACGAAGTCCTTGCGCCGGGTGGAGTACTTCGCGTAGTTCATCGAGCCCATGTTCAGGGCTCCGACGTCGGGCTTCAGCGCGCGCAGGTAGGCGATCCGCTTGTCGATCGGGACGCCGATCGCCCCGGTCGAGTAGTTGATGACGACGTCGTCCACCGCGTCGCGGATCGCCGCGGTGATCGCGGCGAAGTCCTCGACCTCGTAGCTCGGCACCCCCTCGGGAGTGCGGGCGTGGATGTGGATCATCGCCGCGCCCTCCTCGACCGCCCGGCGCGCCTCCGCGCCGTACTCCTCCGGCGTGTAGGGGATCGCCGGACACTGCTCGCGACTGGCGATCGCCCCGCTGATCGAGTTGGTGATGATGACGGGGTCGTCGAGGCTCACACCGGCACCACCCCGTGGCGCTTCCAGGGCCGCTCGACCTTCTTCCCCGCCGCCAGCTCGAGCGCACGACAGATGGTCGGGCGCGTCTCGCGCGGGTCGATCACGTCGTCGATCATGTCGTTGCGGGCGGCGACGTAGACGTCGATCAGCTCCCGGTAGGCCGCGATCAGCTCGGCCTTCTTCGCCGCCGGGTCCTCGGCCTCCTCGACCTGCTTGCGAAAGACGATCTCCACCGCGCCCTCGGCGCCCATCACGCTGATCTCGGCGCTCGGCCAGGCGACGATGAGGTCCGGCTCGTAGGCCTTGCCGCACATGACGTAGTAGCCCGCCCCGTAGGCCTTGCGCAGCACCACGGTGACCTTGGGCACGGTGGCGTTGGCCACGGCGTGGAGCATCTTGGCCCCGTGGCGGATGATCCCCGCCTGCTCGACCTTCGTGCCCACCATGAAGCCGGGCACGTCCTGGAGGAAGACGAGCGGGATGCCGAACGCGTTGCACAGGTTCACGAACCGTGCGGCCTTGTCGGCCGAGTCGTTGTCGAGGATCCCGCCGAGCTGCTTGGGCTGGGAGGCGACGATCCCGGCGGGGCGGCCTCCGAAGCGCGCGAGGCAGGTGACGATCGTCCGCGCCCACTGCGGCTTCAGGTCGAAGTAGACCCCGTCGTCGACGACCCGACGGATGACCTCGTAGACGTCGTAGGGCTTGCGGTTGGACTCCGGGATGACGTCGAGGAGCGCCTCGTCGCGCCGGTCGATCGGGTCCGTGCACTCCGCCACCGGCGGCGGCTCCTCGCAGTGCGAGGGGAAGTAGGACAGGTACGCCTTGATCCGCTCGATGCACTCGGGGTCGTCGGCGACCTCGAGGTCGCCGACCCCCGACTTGCGGCAGTGCACGCGCGAGCCGCCGAGCTCCTCCTGGGTGACGTCCTCCCCCACCGCGGCGCGCACGAGGTGCGGGCCGGCGAGCGCCATCGACCCGCGGCCCTTGACCATCGGCACGAAATCGGCCAGCCCCGGTATGTAGGCGGTGCCCGCGGCGCACGGGCCCATGAGCGCGGCGACCTGGGGGATCACGCCGCTCATCACCACCTCCTCGCGGAAGAGGTGCCCCGAGCCGGCGAATAGCGAGCCGACCGCCTCCTGGATGCGCGCCCCGGCCGAGTCGAGCAGCCACACGAACGGGATGCGCTTGGTCAGCGCGAGGTCGCGCAGGCGGGAGACCTTGAGCTCTCCGGTCATCCCCATGGAGCCGGCCATGACCGTGAAGTCGTATGCGCACACGGCGACGAGGCGGCCGTCGAGCTTGCCGTAGCCCGTGATGACCCCGTCGGCCGGCGCGTCCTTGCCCTCGAGGCCGCGCACGGAGAAGTGAATCCCGGCCTGGATCCCGAGCTCGACGAACGACCCGGCGTCGAGGAGGAGGTCGAGCCGCTCGCGAGCGGTGAGCTTGTCCTGCGCGTGCTGGCGGGCGATCTTCTCCTCTCCCCCGCCGAGCCGCGCCTGCGCCCGGCGCTCGTGGAGCTCCTCGACGAGGGGACGTAGGATGCTCGGAGCGGTCTGGCTCATCGCCCCGTCCACGCCGGCTCGCGCTTCTCGAAGAACGCCTGGACGCCCTCCCGGATGTCCTCCGTGGAGAACGCCAGGGAGAGCTGCGAGCGCAGGAACTCGAGCGCGTCCTCGAAGGCGAGGTCCTGCGAGCGGAACATGGCGTCCTTGCCGAGGCGCATGAGCACGGGGGACTTGGCCGCCAGGCGCGTGGCCCAGTCCTCGACCGCCGCGTCGAACTGGTCGGCCGGTAGGACCCGGTTGACGATCCCGATCCGCTCCGCCTCCTCGGCGGAGATCTGCTCGCCGAGGAGCAGCAGCTCGCTCGTCTTCTTGCGTCCGACGTTGCGGTAGACGAGCGCCATGACCATGAACGGGAAGACCCCGACGTTGATCTCCGGGGTGCCGAACCGCGCCCCCTCGCGCGCGACGATCAGGTCGCACGCCAGCGCGAGGCCGAGCGCCCCGGCCAGGACGTGCCCGTTCGCGGCGCAGATCGTCGGCTTGCCCAGGCGGCCGATCAGCGCGAAGAGGCGGGGGAAGCTCTCCGTGCCGAAGTGCTTGTGGATCAGCGGTACCTCGGCCGCGAACCCGCTCAGGTTCCCGCCGCTGGAGAAGACCTTCTCGTGGGTGGAGGTGAGCACCACGCAGCGCACGGCCTCGTCGTCGCGCGCCGCCTCGAAGGCGGCGATGAGCTCGCCGAGGAGCTCGTCGGAGAGCGCGTTGCGCGTGTCGGGCTGGTCGAGCGCGATCCGCGCCACGCCGGAAGCGGCGACGTCGTAGGCGAGGGTGGCGAAGGCGGGCACGCCGGCCGGACGCTACCGCGTCGGGCGAGAAGTAGGAAGTCCTACTGTTCACTTCGTGGCCGCGCTCCGGTAGCGTACCCCGCACCGCACCGACCCCGAACCGGGAGAGCCGACCCGTGTCAAGCTCCGTCTCCGCCCCCGTCGACGCCTCGGCGTCGGCCGAAGTCCTCAAGCCCGACTTCGGCGCCCGGCGCAAGCACTTCATCTTCGGCGACGACCACGAGCAGCTCCGCGAGTCGATCCGCCGCTTCGCCCAGAAGGAGCTCGCGCCCCACTCCGAGGAGTGGGAGGAGACGACGTTCCCGAACTCCGTCTTCACGCGCATGGGCGAGCTCGGCTTCCTCGGCCTCGACAAGCCCGAGGAGTACGGCGGCCAGGGCGGCGACTACTTCTCGAGCCTCGTGCTCGCCGAGGAGATCGTGCACGCCCAGTCGGGCGGCCTGGCCATGGGCGTCGCGGTGCACACCGACATGGCGATGCCGCCGATCCTCGCCTTCGGGTCGGAGGAGCAGAAGCAGGAGTGGGTCGCGCCCGCGATCGCCGGCACGAAGATCCTCTGCCTCGGGATCACCGAGCCCGACGCGGGCTCGGACGTGAGCGGCCTGAAGACGCGCGCCGTGCGCGATGGGGACGACTACGTCATCAACGGCTCGAAGACCTACATCACCAACGGCCACCGCGCCGACGTGATCGTCCTCGTGACGAAGACCGACCCCGACGCGGGCTACGACGGGTTCACCCTCTTCCTCCTGCCCATGGACCTCCCCGGCGTGGTGCGCGAGAAGAAGCTCGAGAAGCTCGGGATGCACGCCTCGGACACCGCGCTCCTGGCCTTCCAGGACGTGCGCGTGCCCGCCGATGCCGTGCTCGGGCAGGTCGGCAAGGGCTTCTACCACATCATGTGGGAGCTCCAGGGCGAGCGGCTGATCGGCGCTGCCGGGTGCGTGGCGGGCGCGCAGCGCTGCTTCGAGCAGACGCTGCAGTACGCCCACGAGCGCCACGCCTTCGGGCGCTCGATCGGCAAGTTCCAGGTGATCCGTCACAAGTTCGCCGAGATGGCCACGAAGATCGAGGCGGCGCGGCAGATGGTCTACGTGACCGCCTGGCGCCACGCCAACGGCGAGTACCCCGTGCGGGAGATCTCGATGGCCAAGCTGCACGCCTCGCGCATCGCGGTCGAGGTCGCCGACGAGTGCATCCAGATCCACGGCGGCGCCGGCTACATGAAGGAGTACGGCGTGGAGCGCGTGTGGCGCGACATGCGCCTGAACCGGATCGGCGCCGGCACGGACGAGATCATGCTCGACGTGATCGGGCGCTCGTACGGGCTGTAGTCGGGGCCCGGCGTCCTGCGCACGGCGGGTAAGGTCACGCCATGGCCGGGGCGGAGCTGCGACCGCTGAGGATCGGTGAGATCCTCGACGTCTCGATCAAGATCTACCTGCGGAACGCGAAGACGCTGTTCCTCGCGGTGCTCGTCGTCCAGGCGCCGCTGCAGGTGGTCTCGTTCTTCGTGCTGTCCTCGACGCTCCCCACCGGGCAACTGGGCGTCCAGGGCACGTTCGGTGCGGGCGCGCCGCCCAACGTGGCTCCCGGCGACCTCGCGGCCGCCGGCGCGGGCTACCTCGTGATCGCCCTGCTCAGCGTGGTCGCCACCGCGCTGGCGACCGCGGCCTGCCTCAAGGCCATCAGCGACGCCTACCTCGGAGAGCCCACCAGCTGGCGCGGCTCGCTGCGGTTCGCGTTCCGCCGCCTCCGCTCGCTGCTCTGGATCGGCTTCCTGACCGTCCTCTTCCTCTCCTTCGCGTTCCTCGTCCTGCTCGTGCCGGCGATCTGGCTCTTCGTCGCCTGGTCGGTGGCCTTCCCGGTGCTCCTGCTCGAGGGCGAGAAGGGCACGGCCGCCCTGCGCCGCTCCTTCCGCCTCGTGCGCCACCGCTGGTGGCCGACCTTCGGGGCGCTGATCGTCGGGTTCATCCTCGCGGGCATCGTCAGCGGCGTGGTCTCGGGCATCTTCGTGGGCCTGGCCTCGCTCGGGGCCAAGGGCAGTCCGATTCTCGTGATCGGGCTCAGCTCCCTCGGAGGCCTCGTCGGCGGCGTACTCTCGCGTCCCTTCCAGGCCGCGGTCATCACCGTGGTCTACTTCGACCTGCGCGTCCGCAAGGAGGGCTTCGACCTGCAGCTCCTGGCCGAGCGCCTGGGCGTGACCGACGTGCGAGGCACGGCCCCCGCCCCAGCCGCCCTGGCGGGGCCTTCTGAGGCCGACCGCGCCCAGGCGCCGTTCTGGCCTCCGCCTCCGGGCTGGCAGCCGCCCGGTGCTCCGGCGCCCTCCGGTCCGGAGGAGTGAGCACGCTCGATCCCTCAGCGGCGCCCGCCGCGGCCCGGGCGCGCGACCAGGCCCACGCCATCCTGCAGGAGCGCCGCTTCCACCCCGCCGACGTCCCGCGTCCGCTCGCCCGCCCGTTGCACTGGCTCGGCCGCCTGCTCCAGGACGCCTTCGACGCGGTGGCCCGCTGGCTTCCGGGCGGCTCGACGACGCTCTGGGTCCTGCTGGCGATCGCGGTGCTGGTGGTGGCCTCGCTGCTCACCCTGCGCGCCGTGCGCCGGCGCTCGGTCCGCGAAGGCGAGCGGGCGGCCCCGGCCGGCCGCGACGGTCGCGCGGATCCCGCGCAGCTCGAGCGCGAGGCCGAGCACGCGGCGCGAGAGGGAGACTTCGAGCTCGCGCTGAGGCTTCGGTTTCGCGCCGGACTGGGGCGTCTGGTCGCGCGGAGCCTCGTCGCGCCGCGGCCGTCGCTCACCTCGGCGGAGGTGGGGCGCCGCCTGCGCTCACCGGCCTACGACGAGCTCTCCGCCAGCTTCGACCAGGTGGTCTACGGCGGTCGGGCCGCTCGGGCCGATGACGTCGAGCTCGCCCGGCGGCGATGGTCGGCCGTCCTCGCCGAGGCGGACCACCGGTGAGGCGTCAGCCGGCGTGGCGCTGGGCCGCGGCGGTGCTCGGCCTCCTCGTCGCCGTCAACGTCGCGCTGCGCCTCTTCGGTGAGGCTTTCGGCAGCGGTCCGGCCGGCCCGCCGTCCTCCTCCTACGCGACGAGCGACCGCGGGCTCGGGGCCTACTACGAGCTGCTACGGCGCTCGGGCCATCGCGTCGCGCGCGTGTCGGGCTCGGCGAGCGACGCACCTCTGGACCCGTCGAGCACCGTGGTCATGATCGACCCCGACGCCGTCCTGCCCCGCGACGTCACCGCGCTGCGGGCCTTCCTCCACGCCGGCGGGCGCCTCGTGGCCGGCGGCGCCGAACGAACGCCATGGCTCGACGGGCTCCTCTCCCCCGCGCCGAAGTGGGCCCCGGGTGGCAGCTCGAGCCTCGCCCCGGCGGGGGCCGCGCCCGAGGCCGCCGGGGTGCGCCAGGGGCGCTCGGCGGGCGAGGGGCGATGGCGCGCAGCTGGGCGCACGGAGGTCGCGCTGCGCACCGGTCCGGACCCGTCCGTGCTCGTCACCGGGGTGGGAGGAGGGCGCCTCGCTCTGCTGGCCGACGGCTCCCCGCTCCAGAACCGGCTCATCGACGCGGGCGACAACGCCCAGCTCGGCCTCGACCTGGCCGGCGCCGGACGGCGGGTCATCTTCCTCGAGGGCGTACACGGGTACGGCCGGCAGCGCGGCCTGGCCGCGCTGCCCGCGCGGTGGCGCCTCGCGCTCCTCGGGCTCGCCCTCGCCGTGCTGGCCTTCATGGCCGCCCGCGGGCGGCGCCTCGGCCCACCGGAGCGCGACCGGCGCGCCCTTCCCCCTCCCCGTCGGGCCTACGTCGACGCGATGGCAGCGAGCCTGGCGCGCACGCGCTCCCCCGGCGCGGCCGCCGGGCCCGTGCAGGCGGCCGCGCGGGAGCGCGTTGCGGCCCGGGGCGCCCTGGGCCCCGAGCCTGACCCCGACGCGGTGGACCGTGCCGCCGCACGGTTCGGGCTCTCGGAGGCCGAGCGCAACTCCCTCCGGGGCCCCGTGCGCGACGATGACGAGCTCCTGGCCGCCGGCCGGGCCCTGGCCAGGATGGAGGAGGGACGCTAGATGCAAGACCTGCACGAGCGGCTGCGAGCCGAGGTGGGCAAGGTGGTGGTCGGTCAGGAGGACGCCATCGAGCTTCTCCTGGCCGCCGTGGGCGTCGGTGGTCACGTGCTCCTCGACGGCGTGCCCGGCGTGGCCAAGACGCTGATGGCCAACGCCACCGCGCGCGCGCTCGGCGTCGAGTTCCGTCGCGTGCAGTTCACGCCCGACATGCTGCCCTCCGACCTCACGGGCACGATGACGCTGCGCGAGCGTGAGCTCGTCTTCCGCCACGGGCCGGTGTTCACGAACGTCCTGCTCGCCGACGAGGTCAACCGCACGCCGCCGAAGACGCAGGCCGCGCTCCTCGAGGCCATGCAGGAGCGCCAGGTCTCCGTCGACGGGCGCCCCGAGGCGCTGCCGGATCCCTTCCTCGTCGTGGCGACCCAGAACCCCATCGAGTACGAGGGAACCTATCCCCTCCCCGAGGCCCAGCTCGATCGCTTTCTGGTCAAGGTCGAGATCGGGTACCCGAGCGGCGAGGACGAGCTGGCGATGCTGCGGCTCGGCCATCGCGGAGTCGCTCCCAGCACCCTGGACTCCGTCCAGGCCGTGGCCACGGTCGAGGAGCTGCGGCGCGTGCGCACGCTCCTCGACGCCACGACGGTGTCCGACGAGGTGGCGGTCTACCTCGTCGGCGTCGTGCGCCAGACGCGAGAGCTCCCGAGCGTCGCCCTCGGCGCCAGTCCGCGGGCGGCGGTGCACCTCCTCGCCGCGTCCAAGGCGTCCGCCCGCCTCGCGGGCCGCGAGTTCGTCACGCCCGACGACGTCGCCCGGATGGCGCCGGCGGTCCTCGGTCACCGCCTCGTCCTGCGCCCCGAGGCCGAGCTCGAGCGCTACCGACCCGAGGACGCCGTGCAGACGGCGCTCTCCGCCGTTCCCGTCCCGCGGTGACTCCGACGCCGCGCGCGGCGGGAGTGCTCGGGGCGCTGGCGCTCTGCGCGCTGCTCCTGCCGGTCGGGGTGGTCTTGCTGGCTGTCCTGGCGCTCGTGGCCGCCACGGCGGTCGACGCCTGGACGGTCCGCCGCCCTCCGGAGCTCCACCGCCGGGTTCCCTCCGTGCTCTCGCGCGGCGTCACCGTCGAGCTGACGGTCGAGGCGCCGCCCACGTCCGGTCGCCTGCGGGTGCGCCAGGCCACGCCGCCCGACGTGGGCCTCGATCCGCAGGAGGCGGAGGGAGACCTGCGCGCCAGCCTGGTGCCCCGGCGGCGCGGACGTCACGTCCTGCCCGCCCTCGCCGACCGGCGCGAGGGCCCGCTCGGGCTCGGACGCTGGCACCACCGCGTCGGAGACGAGGAGGAAGTGGTGGTCTACCCGGACCTCCCCGCCGCCCGGCGGCTCGCCCTCGCGGTCCGCCACGGCCGGTTTCGGGAGCAGGGGCAGCGCGGGCGCGGTCCGCTCGGCCTCGGAACGGAGTTCGAGTCGATCCGCGACTACGCCCCCGACGACGACATCCGCCAGGTCAACTGGCTGGCCACCGCGCGGATGGGAAGACCGATGAGCAACCAGTACCGCGTGGAGCAGGACCGGGACGTGATCTGCCTCCTCGACGTCGGTCGGCTGATGGCGGCGCCGATCGTCACCGACCCGGCGCGGCCGGCCGACCGCACGCGCCTCGACGTCGCGCTCGACGCGCTGGCCGCCGTCGGCCTGGTGGCCGACGAGGTGGGCGACCGCTGCGGCGCGGTGGCGTTCGACGCGCGGATCCGCCGGCAGCTGACGCCCCGGCGCAGCGGGGGGGACGCGGCCGTGCGCGCGACGTTCGACCTCGAGCCGGCGGCCATGGACTCCGACTACGACCTGGCCTTTCGCACCGTCGCGCGCGCCAAGCGCGCGTTCGTCCTCGTCCTGTCCGATCTGCTCGAGGAGGCGGCCGCCCGGCCTCTGGTCGAGGCGGTTCCCGTACTTGCCCGCCGTCACGCCGTCGTGGTGGCCTCCGTCTCGGACCCCGAGCTCGAGGCCATGATCCGCACGCCGCCCGAGCAGTCGCTCGACGTCTACCGGGCCGCGATGGCGCTCGACGTCCTGAACGCGCGCCGGCGCGTCACCAACCTGTTGCGCTCGGCCGGTGCCGAGGTGATCGACGCCCGCCCCGACGCCCTGGGGGCAGCCTGCGTGCGCGCCTACCTCAGGGCCAAGGCGCGGGCTCGCCTGTGAGCTCCGCTCCCCCTCCGGGGCGGCGGCCTCGCCACAGCACGAGCGCCCAGAAGGCGGCCCCGAGCCCCAATCCGATCGCCAGCACGGCGACCAGTGGGAAGCCCCGGGGGGTCAGGAACCCCTCGACGAGCCCGGCGAGCACGAGCCAGGGCATAGTCCCGAGGACGATCTCCACGCCCCGCCGCGCCTCGGCCTGAAGCGCACTGGACCGCGGCCGGCGGCCGGGATCGACCAGCGCCCACCCGATGCGCATGCCGGCGGCGCCGCACACGACGATGCAGGAGAGCTCGAGCACGCCGTGGGGCACGACGAGCTCGGCGAAGACGCGCCCCTGGCCCGCCCCCGCCGCCAGCCCTCCCGCGACCCCGAGCGTCAGCCCGTTGAAGAGCAGCAGCGCGGCGGTGCCGAGCCCGAGCAGGAGCCCGGCGGCAAACGACGCGAAGGTGACGCGGATGTTGTTCGTGAAGATCTCCGCGGCGAACGCCGACTGCTGGCTGCCCGAGAGCCCGAGGTCGGTCGAGTGGCGCATGCCGCCGCGGAAGGCGCCGGGCAGGACGCCGACCGCCGCGCCCGGGTCGTGGCGGCTCCAGAGCCAGCCGAGTAGCCCGGAGAGGAGGAGGAGGCCGGCGGCGAGGCAGAGCGGTACCGGCCGCTCGGCGATGCGCCGCCAGTAGCCCGTGACCAGGAAGCTCCACAGCGAGCCGCGCCGGGTGCGGGCGTCGTAGACGAGTGGACGTGCCCGGCCCACGAGGTCCTCGAGGCGCTCGGTCTCCGGGTCAGCCGGAAAGCGACGCCGAGCGAGGGCCAGGTCGGCGGCGGTCCCGCGGTAGAGGGCGCCCAGCCGCCGCACGCCCTCGGGTCCCAGGCGCTCGGGCTTTCCCCGAGCCGTGCGCACGCAACGCTCGAGCTCGACCCACCGAGGCTCTCCCTCGTGCGCGAAACGCTCTAGATTCACGCCGTGGAGTATGAGGATCGCCTCACCGTCTCCACGCCGGAGGGCGTCGAGCTCGAGCTCGTGCTCGCCGGCGTGGCCTCGCGCCTCATCGCCGCGCTGATCGACTGGCTGCTCAAGGGCGCGGTGATCCTCGCGCTCTTCGTCGCCTTCGGATCCCACCTCGGCGGGGTCGGGATCGCGGTCGTGATCGTGATCGTCTTCCTCATCCTCTTCGCCTACGACGTCCTGTTCGAGGTCCTCGCCTCCGGACGCACGCCGGGCAAGCGCTGGACGGGCCTTCGGGTGGTTCGTGCCGGCGGCGGGCGGATCGACCTCCTCTCGAGCGCGGTTCGCAACCTGGTCCGGCTGGTGGACTTCCTTCCCACCTCCTATGCCGTAGGCATCGCGACGATCCTCCTGACCCGGCACAATCAACGCCTGGGCGACCTGGCGGCGGGGACGCTGGTCGTGCGCGAGCGTCGCGAGGCGCCGCGAGCGAGCCCGGCCGCCCCCGATCTGGCGGCGCGCGAGCGACTGGCGAGCTGGGACGTCTCGGCCATCAGCCAGGAGGAGCTCCACGCCGTCCGGCATTTCCTCGCCCGCCGCAGCAGCCTGGCGGCGCCGGCCCGCGCGGACCTGGCCGCGCAGCTCGCGGACGGGTTGCGCCCGAAGGTCGCCGGCGCGGCTCTCGTCGAGGTGCCCGAGCGCTTCCTGGAGGACCTCGCCCTGGCCAAGGCGTCCCGCGGCTGACCGGGAACCGGTCCGTGCGGTAGGCTGCGCCGCGATCGGCTGGCGGAGATCCGCCGCCGCCCCGACCGGGAGGAGCCCATCGTGGCCAGCGATCCCAACGCCTCGTCCTCGCCGCAACCGCCGGGCTACGGACCGCCCGGCTACGCCTCGCCGGGTCTCCAAGGTCCCCCCCAGATGCCCGGGCAGCAGCAGTACGGCCAGCCGCCTCATGCCGCGTCCGGACCGTCCGGACCGCGCGCCGGCTTCTGGGCGCGCTTCGGCGCCTACCTCATCGACTCGATCTTGCTCACCATCGTGAATTTCGCCCTGAGCGCCGCTCTGAAGAGCGTGGGCGGCATCCTCGCGGCGATCGTCAGCATTGCCTACTTCACCCTGCTCGAGGGCGGCTCCACCGGCCAGACCCTGGGAGGCCGGGCACTCGGCCTGCGCGTCATCGACTTCGACGGCGGCGGGCCGATCGGCTACGGCCGTGGCTTCCTGCGCTGGATCGGCCGGATCCTGTCGAGCATTCCGATCCTCCTCGGGTTCTTCTGGATGCTGTGGGATCAGGAGAAGCAGACGTGGCACGACAAGATCTCGAACTCCGTGGTCGTGCCGGTCTCGGCCTACCCCGTGCCGCGCACCTAGCGGAGCGTGGTCGCGTCAGGGCCGGCACGGTGACCCGTCCGCGAGGTCGCCGCGTTCCTCGCCGCGTTGCGGTGGGTGGTCAGGAGCGACTGCCATGAGCGGCGACTCGCGACTCGGGAGCGTCATCGGGGGGTGCAGGCTCGACGCGGTGCTCGGGCGGGGGGGCATGGGGATCGTGTACCTCGCACACCAGCTCACGCTCGAGCGCAAGGTGGCCCTCAAGTTGATCTCGGGCGAGTTCGCCCAGGACTCTGCCTTCCGCGAGCGTTTCCAGCGCGAGTCGCGCGTGGCCGCTTCGATCGAGCATCCCAACGTCGTCACGGTGCACGAGGCCGGTGAGGACGCCGGGCTGCTCTACCTGATCATGCGCTATGTCCCCGGAACCGACCTTCGCGCGATGATCCTCGAGGACGGCCATCTGCATCCCGAACGAGCGGCGGGGGTGATGCAACAGGTCGGCGGGGCGCTGGACGCGGCGCATGGCCTGGGTCTCGTTCACCGGGACGTCAAGCCGGCGAACATCCTCATCGGCGCCGGTGCGGGGGAGGATCGATGCTACCTCGCGGACTTCGGACTCACGAAGCTGGCCGCGGCGACCGGCGGTCTCACGAACACGGGGCAGTGGGTCGGGACGCTCGACTACGTAGCCCCTGAGCAGATCCAGGGCGCCAGGATCGACGCTCGCGCCGACGTCTACGCACTCGGCTGCGTCCTCTATCAGGTGCTCACGGGTTGCGTTCCCTTCGCCAAGGACTCCGAGGTGGCGAAGATGTGGGCGCATATCGGTGAGCCTCCACCGTCGCCCCGCGCGGCGGATCCCTCACTCGCGCCGGCGTTCGACGCGGTGATCGGTCGAGCGCTCGCCAAGGACCCCGACGACCGGTTCCCGTCTGCGGGGGACCTTGGCCGGGCCGCCGCCGCGGCCGCCGCCGGAACGACGGTGACCCAGCCTGAGCGCAGCGTGGCCACGGGCGCGGCGTCGCCGGCGACGACCGCGGCGTCCTCTCGGGAGGAACCGGCGCGACCCCAGCCGGTGACCACGGCCTCGACGCGTTCCTTCCCGCGGCCGGCGCCGCGGCCGGACGTCGCGCCGCCACCGGCGCTCCCGCCGCGACGTCCGCAACGTCGGCGAGCGGTCATTCCCCTGATTGCCGGGGCCGCGGTGCTGCTGATCGCGGGCGCGGCGGCGGCGATCCTGCTCATGCGCTCAAGCGGCGCCTCGCGCCCTTCCGGACTCGCTGGAAGGACAGTCAGCGCGCAGCTCACCACGCCACCCCGCCGGACTGCACCGACGAGCCCGACGGCGCCCCAGCCGTCCGATCGGGGCAGCACGCAGACGTCGACGATGGGTGCGAACGTCCCCTCCTCGCCCTCCTCGACCACGTCGACCTACCAGGCGGATACCTACGCAGTGCGAAGGCCATCCGACTGGACCGTAGCCAGCGACAACCAGCCGACCCGGGGCTACTTCGAGACGGAGTTCCGCAGCCCTGACGGGCAGTCGTTCGTCAGGATCGACCACATCCCCGGGGAGACTGCCGACCCGGCCACGAAGGCGGGGCAGGTGGAGAGCGCGACGCGAAGCTCGGCGGGGTATCAGCGAATCGCGTTCGAGACGGTGTCGTTGGCGGGCAGGCCGGGCTTCGAGTGGATCTTCAAGATCCGGGACTCCGCCAGTCCCGAGAAGGTCGACTTCTTCACGAATACCGGCAGCGACGGCTACGCGATCCTCGGCGGCGGACCCGCCTTCGGACCCGCTCTGAGCGCCGCACGGCGCGTCGCAGAGTCCCTCACCGCACGTTGACGCGACGAGCCGCGGGCCCACCTCGCGGCGCGTCCAACCGGGCGCGGCGAGGGACGACACGCGCCCGGACGCGGCTCTGGTCGAGGGTGAGGTCGCCGCCGCCTAGGGTGCCTAGCCGGCGGCGCTTGCGCGCCCGATGCTGCTGCTCCAATCAATCGAAAGGAGCAGAGCATGTATCTCCCCGCCACTTCAAACACTGCGGCGAGCAGCCGCTGGTTCCGCGCCAGCCGAGTTCCAGTGCTGCTTTTCCTCGCCCTCATTGTGAGCCTCATTGCCGCCTCAACGTCGGTCGCCGACTCGGCGAGCGGCCCGGGGCGCTACGTCGCGCTCGGCGACTCGTTCGCCTCCGGGGAGGGGGCCCACAGCTACGACGCGGGCACCGACACCAACGCCAACAAGTGCCACCGCTCGGCTCATGCGTACGCGCGGACTCTCGGCGACTATGCGTCGGATCCCGGCGCGCTTCCTCGTCAGACCGATTTCGTGGCGTGCAGCGGCGCAATCACGACGAACGTCGTCGGCGATAGCGACCACAGAGGCACGCAGTGGAATGAGCCGCTTCAAATCGATCGCCTGGGCCCCGACGTCAAGCTGGTCACGATCTCGATCGGCGGAAACGACGTCGGCTTCGCTCCTGTCCTCGAGAAGTGCGTCAAGAATGCCGCTTGGGATACCGCGTGCCTCGATCAGGACGCGGAGGTCACCGCACGGATCAGAGATATCGGCCCGCGGCTGACCTGGGTCTATCAGCAGATCAAGCGCGCCGCTCCCAACGCGCGTGTGCTGGTCGTCGGCTACCCCCACCTGTTCCCGCTCGGCGGCCATGACGGTTGCAACCATCTCAACAGGGATGATCAGAACTGGATGAACGACAAGACCGTTCAGCTCGACAACGTCATCCGCGCAAGCGCCGGCGCCGCCGGCGTCGAGTACGTGGACATGTACGGTGCGGTGGAGGGACATGAGATTTGCGGCAGCTCCGATCCGTGGGTCAACGACCTCATGGTCCATCACGCGAGCTGCAGCCTCCAGTGGCTGCCATGCTCGCCGCAAAGCGAGCCTGAGCGCTTTCACCCAAACCGGCAGGGTCATCAGGAGTTCGCTCGTCGCATCGATGCTCAGCTCGAGCAGCGGCCAGCGGCGGGCAGCGGACGGGAGCGCGTCCGGCCAGCCCATGCCTCCGGTGGTCTACAAGGTGGACGGACAGCCGCTGGGCATCCATGAGCGCAGCGGTCCGGGTACGGACTACCCGGTGGTCGGCGACGTGGCCGATCACGCCGCGGTTCGCGTGAGCTGCCAGTTGAGAACGGGCAGCGCGGTGGGAGGATCTCACATCTGGGATCGGTTGGACGACGGTACCTGGGTCACCGACTACTTCGTCGACACGCCCGCCGTCGACGACTTCACCGCCGGCATTCCGGAGTGTCGATGACAGCAGGCAGCGGATTGTCCGCTTGGAGTAGTTCTCCGATTCATCAGGAGTACGGCACGGTGGTGCGGGGGCAAGAGCAGCCCCCGCGCCCTGCCACTGCATATGGTGTGGACACCGCCGTAGCTAGGGCACCCCTTCAGCGCACACGGTGGCCACCTCGGCAGGGGACAACCCGCTCAGGTCCCCTCCTCCGGTTGGGCTGGGAAGGGGGCGGTCAGGTTCGAGCTCACCGACCGTCCAGGCGAGCTCTCGACCGTCTGTGGTGAACTCGACGATTTCCACGCGATTGGCGAACTGGCGCTCGCACGGGACGCCGTTGTAGGAGAACGACCCGATCGCGTACGCGCCGCCTGCGGGCGTGGGACCCTCGGTGCGCATTTGGTGGATTGGGAGGTCATTGGCCATGGGTCACATCCGACCGCGGGGATCTCCCAGCATCAGCGTTATTGCCGCGTGCGGGGCGAGCGGGTCATCTGCCGTGCGTTGCGGATATGCGAGGGTTGGGTGGCGGCGTCGGCGAGCACGAGAGGGAACTGCTGGTTGAACGTGTCCGAGTGGGCGGTCGCCTGGCAAGAGGTCGCCGCTTCCTTTCGGAGAGCGTCGACTTCTTGACCAACCCCGGCAGGCGATGTGCCGTCATGCTCGGCGTCGCCCCCGGTCTCACCGCCGCCCGGGCGTCGCAGAGTTCCTCACCGCACGTTGACGCGACGACGCGCGGTGCACCTCACGGCGAGTGCGGCATCGACGGCGGCGCCAGGTCCGGGGGCAGCGGCTTGCCGGCGGCGAGCACCCGCTGGCAGAACTCGGGAGGGAGGTGAGGGGCCACGACCTCGCCGTGCGCCAGAAAGCGAAGGAGCACGTAGTACCAGTCCGGGAAGGGCAGGTGGAGCTTGGTCGGGGGCTGGCCCTCGCACCAGATCACCAGGCCGTCGAGATCGGGACCCGACGCGCGGATGGACGCGTAGTCGAAGTCGACCCATTGCTGCTGGAGCTGGCACGCCAGACGCGTCGTCGTCATGTAGAGGATGCCCTGGTCGTGCAGCCGCCACTGAACCCTGGCTCGCTCCTGCGCACGCTGTCGTTGCACGACGTTGAAGGCGACGGTTCCCACTGCGCTGAGGCCGGTCCATAGCGGATTGCCCAGGGCGAGGAAGCCGCCCGGGCTCCACTGGACGGCCTGACCGTAGTGTTGCGAGACGCTGATGGGGTGCGCCGCGACCGCATGCTCGCCGGGCAGCAGGTGGATCGCTGCTTCGATCGGCGGCGGTCGCCATCCCGAGCGCAGTGCAGACGCGAGGTGCGCCGCCGCGAGGGCGCTGTCTTCGGGCGGAGTCAGCTGTTCGGACACGCGCATGCCCCCCGGAGCGACCGGTTCTCAGCGCACTCGGGAGCCCGGCGAACGCTAGCACCTGGAAATGGAGTGCGCTCGATCGTTCCTTCACCCCTGCCGGCGCGCCCAATACTCTGGTGGGGTGCGGGAAATATCCGTCGGTGCGACGGTCGCGGGCTTCCGCCTCGACGAGCTCGTCGGTCGGGGCGGCATGGGGGTCGTGTACCGCGCGACGCATCTCTTCCTCGACCAAGTGGTCGCCCTCAAGCTGGTCGCGCCGGAGCACGCGCAGGACGAGCGCTTCCGCGAGCGCTTCAAGCAGGAGTCCAAGCTCGCGGCATCCATCCGGCACCCCAACGTGATCCCCATTCACCACGCGGGGGAGGAGGACGAGCTCCTCTTCATCGCGATGGACTACGTCGAGGGCAGCGACCTGGACGTCCTCATCGGTCGGGATGGGCTCGAGCCTCGCCTCGCCGTGCGCATCGTCGTGCAGATCGCCGCCGCGCTGGACGCCGCCCACGCGCGCGGCCTCGTCCATCGTGACGTCAAGCCGGCGAACGTGCTGCTCATGCCGCCAGCCGACGACCCGCACGTCTACCTGACCGACTTCGGCTTGACGAAGTTCGCCGCACAGAGCGGCTTCACCGTCTCGGGCCAGTTCGTGGGAACGCCGGACTACGCGGCCCCCGAGCAGGTTCGGGGTGATCGACTCGACGCGCGCGCCGACGTCTACGCCCTCGGGTGCGTCCTCTATCACGCGCTGAGCGGACGCGTGCCTTATGGCCACGACACCCCGGTGGCCAAGATGTGGGCTCACGTGCACGAGGCCCCACCCGGGCTCGGCGACGTCGTGCGCGGCCCGTCGTCCGCCTTCGACGAGGTCGTCAGCCGCGCAATGGCCAAGGCGCCGAACGACCGCTACCCCTCGGCGGGAGACCTCGCTCGGGCCGCTCTCGCCGCCTACCACCGCCGCGAGCTTCCCCGACCTCGAGGCAGCGTGGCCGTGGGAGAGGCCGCCTCGGCCGAGACGACGCCAGCGACGACGACGCCCGAGTCGGCCACCTCTGGGCCTGGGCCCAGCCCGACCGCCGAGCGCCGTTCCGGTGATGAACCGGCCGGGCACGTCGCCAGGCCGGTTAGCCCCCCGGCCGCGCCACCCGGTCCGGCGTGGCCGCCCCTGGGCCCGCTGGCGGCGCCGGGCGCCTGGCGGGGCGCCACACCGCCGCGCGCGCGTGTCGCCCGCCGCCGGCGCCGACTCCCCGCCGAGTACCGATTCGGGTGGCTGGCACTTCCGGCTGTGGCGGTGGTCGCGGCGCTGGCCTTCACGATGCCGGTCGAGATCAAGGCGGTCCTCGAATCAGCTCTTCTCGGCGTCGTCGCCGTCGTCGTCGCCTCACGGGTCGTGGCGGCGATCAGGTGGCACGCTCGCCGCGAGGAAGGCGAGTGGGCGGTTCGCCAGCCCCTGTACTGGCTGTGGCGGGACACCCTGGGCCTGCTGGGCCTCTGCCTCCTGGCCCTCGGTGCGGCCTACGTCTCGCTCGTCCTGATCGCAGCGGCCTCCTCCTCGCACTCGAACGCGGCGGGGCGCTCCCTCGTCCACGACCTCGCGGCGGTGGTCGACGCGCGGCAACGCTTCGAGTTCAGCTCCGCGTCGCAGATCCCGGTGTTCCTCCACCTGATCTTCACGCTCCCGCTGAGCGCGGCGGCCACCCTCCTCCTCTGCCGTGGACAGGGCGACCTTTCGCGGCCCCTGCTCTTGCCCCGAGCGGCCCGCCTCCTGCACTCCGGGCCGTGGTGGGGGCGGGCGGTCTTCGTCGGGCTGTGCCTGACGCTGGTGCTCGTTGGAGCCCTGCTCACGCATGGCTTCGCCGTCACGCGAGCGCCGCAGGGCTCGGTGTGCGCCCTTGCTCCCCTCACCTGCCGGGAGAGCGATCGAGCGCGCGCGAGCTCCCCGGTGGCGGGGGAGCTCTATGGGCGCTACTGCCGCGCCGAGCCCCGACCGGCCGCAGGGCACCGAGACCGCCACGCGTTCGATCTCTGCGTCGTCGCGATGGCCAAGCTCGACCAGCACGGGCGGCTCGCGCCGAGTGCGGCCTGCCAGGCCGAGACCGATGGCCGCGCCGCGAGCGCGGGTTCCCTCGCACCGTACCGGCTCTGTGTCGCCGCGGGGAACCGGCTCCGCGGCAGTCGCCGGTAGTAGGGCGTCCCAAGCTTCGGGCGGTCGCGCACAGGGTGGCGAATCGGCCCCCTTGGGTGGCTAGCGGCGAGGCGCGCGCTCGCCGAAGCTTGACCGCGACCACGTCAACGACTTCCTACAGGAGGAATCCCATGGTCGCGCAGTCCTCAGTCCAGTTCGTTTCCCGCAGCGGCGAACGGCTTCGTCGCCGAGCCGTTCTCCTCGTGGCGATCGTCGCCTCGTTCGCCGCCGCGCTGGCGTGCGCTCCCCTGGCGCTCGCCTCGCCGGCGAACGACTTCCCCAACCAGCGCATCGTCGATGTTGCGCTGAGCCATGCCGAAGGCAGCCGGGGCGGTCAGTGCTACCTCTTCGTCAACCAGGTGCTCGCCCAGGCGTCGGGAGGCCGCATCCACATCGGCGGCGCGCACACCTACTTCGGTGCCTACGCCCGCGAAGGCGGTGTCCAGGTGAGCGCCGCCGAGGCCCAGCCGGGGGACGTCATCCAGATCAGCGTCCCGTCCAGCGACAACACGTACCGCTCCGGGATGCACACCGCGATCGTGGTGCGCAACCTCGGTGGCGGGAGCTTCGACGTCGTCGACTCGAACTGGGGCTACGCCGAGCGCGTCCATCACCACGTGCTCAATCCCTTCCGCCTGGTCGCTCCCGGCAGCGGGGAGAGCGTCCAGTTCTGGCGGATGGGCCAGGCGGGAGCGCCGCCGGCGCCGCCCGCCCCGCCGGCTCCGCCGGCCCGGCCGGCTCCGCCGGCCCCCGCACCCCCCGCCGGCCCTCACGTCTACGGGCTGCCGGGCGCGAACCGCCTGCTGATCCGCACCGGTCCGGGGCTCCAGTACCCGGTGGTGGGCTCGATGGGCAACGGGGATCCGGTGACGATCCAGTGCCAGGCTCGAGGTGGGATGGTCATGATCTCCCCCATCTGGGACGAGATCCAGCCCGGGAGGTTCGTCTCGGACTACTTCGTCAGCACTTCCGGGGTGGGGGTCTTCACCCCCGGCCTGGGCCAGTGTGGCGCAGGCGGCCTCCGCGCCTTCTGAGGCCGGACCCGATCGCCGTGCGAGACCCCGCCCCGTCCCGGCGGGGTCTCGCTGCGCTCGCAAGAGAGTGAAAGGGGACCGGGAGCCTTGAAACGGCGCCGCCTCGCCGTGTTGCGCCGATCTAGCCGGGACGACCGCGCAGTCGCCACGCCACCGCGCCGAGGAGCACGGTCAGGAATCCCCCCAAGACGAGCAGCGCCGTCACCGGGGACAGCGCGAAGAACGAGTCGCCGAAGATGTTCGTCCTGATCGTGTGGGGGCTCGCGAGGAACCGCGTCCTCAGGTGGGCGGCGGCGCCGAAGCCCTCGAAGGACCACCGCGCGAAGACCAGCGTCGAGAGAGCCTTGACGGGCGCGCTCATGTCGGGCACGGGCACGATCTGGCCGGCGAAGAGGAGCTGGGGGATGAGGGCGAGTGGCAGGAAGCTCATCGCCTGGTTCTCGCTGTTGACGAGCGCGGAGATGAGGACCCCCAAGCCGACACCCACCCAGCCCGTCACCACGGCGACGATCAGCACGGTGGCATTGCCCCCGCCCGGTCGCAACGCGAAGACGATGAGGCAGAGCGCCACCGTCTGCAGCGCGACGAGCGCGAAGAGGAGGGTCGCCTTGGACAGGAGGTAGGCCCCGATGCGCACCCCGACCGCGGTCTCGCGGGTGAACGTCGCCCGTTCCTTCACGATCTCGCGGGCGGCGGCGATCGAGCCGAACCAGATGGCCACGGTTACGAGCAGGAACAGCAGTTGGGCGACCTTGTTCGGGCGCAGCGACTGCGTCTCGAGGACGTTGGCCGGGAACAGCCCCGCGATCGCGAACGCGAGTAGGGGGACCTGTCCGAGCAGGATCGCGAGGTTGCGACGGTCACGCAGGAGGATCCGCCCGTAGCGACTGGCGAGGATGCGGGCTTGGGGCAGGACCTCGCGCCCGGCATTCGGGCGCTCGATCCTCGCGGGTGGCTCGACCTGCTCCTTCGACGTGGCGTCCTCGCCCACGAGCGCCCCCTCTCCGAGCTGCTCCCACTGTCGCCGCCATTCGTCGGCCGGCGTCTCCTCCAACGCGAGGTAGATCCCGTCGTACTCATCGGTCCTGAAGAACTCGAGGGCCTCCCGCGGCGGGCCGAAGAAGCAGAGGCTCCCGCCACGGCCCATCACCGCGACCTTGTCGCAGAGCATGAGGTTCTTCGTCGCATGGGTGATGGTGATCACCGCGCGACCGTTGTTCGCGAGGTCTCGCATGAGCTGCATCATGCGGCGCTCGAGCCCGGGGTCGAGACCCGTCGTGGCCTCGTCGAGGAACAGCAAGCCGGGTCGGTTGACAAGCTCCGTGCCGACGCCGGCGCGCTTGCGCTGACCGCCCGACAGCGACTCGACGCGGGTCTCGGCGTGCTCGACCAGCGCGAGCTCGTCGAGCACCCTGCCCACGGCCTCGTCCAGCTCCGCGCGCCTCGAATCCGGGGGCAGGCGCAGCCGGGCGGCGTAGCGCAGCGCCTCGCGCACGGTCAGCTTGGGATGGACGATCTCGTCCTGCGGTACGTATCCGATCTCGGGAAGGCGAACAGCGACAGGCTCGCCGTTGACCGTCACCACGCCCTGGGTTGGGCGCATCACGCCGGCGAGCGTCTTGATCAGCGTGGTCTTGCCCGATCCGCTCTCACCGATGATGGCGACGAACTCACCGGGCTCCACGCTGAACGAGCTGCGGTGGAGGATCTCCTTGCCGCTCACGCGAACAACCACCTCGTTGGCATCGAGGCGAAGCGCACCGCGATCGTCGCGGGCCACGAACGAGCGACCGTCGCAGACGAGCCGGAACGGGCCGATGCCGATCTCCGCGCCACGCTTGAGCGGTGCCCGGTCGACGAGGGCGCCATCGAGGCGAGTGCCGTTGCGCGCGCCCAGGTCGCGGAGCTCCAAGCCCTCGGCTCCCGCCACGATCTCGGCGTGGAAGCGCGAGACGTTGGGGTCCTCGAGCACCACGTCGTTGGCGGGATCGCGTCCCAGGGTCAACCGCTCGCCCTCGAAGTGAACGCTCTGGGTGCCGACGAGCGACGGGGGTCGGTTGTACCCCGGACGTGTTGCCTCGCCCCGCAGGAACCGGACGCGCTCCCCTCCGACGGTGACGGTGTCCCCGCTCGCCAGCCATCGGCCTTCGCTGCGCAAGCGCTCGCCGTTAAGATAGGTGCCGTTCCGGGAGGCCAAGTCGGTGACGTAGTAGCCGCGCTCGTCGAGGTCGACACGAGTGTGGTGGCGCGACACGCGGTCGTTGGCCAGGACGACGTCGTTGTCGGGGGTCCGCCCGATCGCCAGACCCGGGACGGCGATGGGAATCCGCCGCTCGGCGTGCAGCACGGTCGCCGGCCCTGTGACGCGTTCGCGAGGCGGGCCGGGAGGCGCCGGCGG
>JAABUZ0100000769.1_pt1 | contig 71465 bp, 67 predicted proteins | sample 5562091 | NCBI WGS metagenome assembly JAABUZ01 (sample SAMN12813069, study PRJNA571459) | rock metagenome | isolation source: Antarctica rocks | place: Antarctica: Victoria Land, Linnaeus Terrace sud | collected 2015-12-21
ACTTCGTGCAATAAGGCCGCCGGACTATGTGTCGTTCGTACTATCGCATGGCTTTGAACCAGACAGGAAGAAATTGGTGGACGTGGTTAAAAACAGGGCACGGCCGTTTCATTCATGTCCAGAATCCAGCCTGCCTCAGCTCTCTTATGAGACTTGGGAAGACGCTGATGAGCGTCGAATAGACAAGCACCAAGCGGCAGTGGAAGAATGTCTCGGCATCTTCGCGGATGCTCTCATCTACCAATGGCACCAGCCAAATGTGTCGTGCAACCCTGTAGACACTCTGTTGAACACCTACATTTCCGTGAAGGAGGCCACAGAGAATGCACAGATCTGGTTTCAAAGCTGGTATCGCAATGCCAAGTTCAAAGAGTATATCGGCAAAGCGCAAAATATACTAGACAATCTGAATGCCGAAGACCAAAAGCTACCGCTATACTCCTTTCCGCAGCCCGGCTACCATTACTGCCCGAAGCAGAGTCATATCGAATTTCATGACATCATGGGGAGATCTGCTCCCAGCCTTTCTCCGGCTCGCCTTGAAAATTTCGATTCCTGGGTCAGTCAGCAAGTCGAAGATGAGGGGGATCACGGCAAACTCAAGTCACTCTTAGACCGTCTGAAGTCAAAATATTTAGGTCGTCATGAGCAACGATACGCCATTGATTTGTTGGAGAGCTTCGACTCGCTTCATGGCAGTGCAGATGGCAGACTCAGCGGATCACCAAAGGCGCTACGGCCACTGCTAAAACAACATTTGGCACTGTGCAAGAACCACGTCGATAATGTGTATCAGACGATTTGTAATCGCCTTCAGGAAGAATCGTCCACGACGCGTCGGCTAGCTTGTCGGGCGAAAATGTGGCCCCGCTTGTCAACCACCTCGCTCCTTGAACACCTAGCAGGTGTTAAGGTAGTGTCTTTGCGCGGGGACTGGAAAGGTGCTTTGATTGAGTATGGAGTTGCCATATCGAATCTGCAACGGGCCGAGCGCCTCCTTACGTGTATCGGAAACAATTTGGAACTGCTGAGCGAACTCAGTAACCCGGGCCACCGAGATTGGGACCCAATACGATATCCGGATTGGCTGCTCCTCGAAATCGAGAACAATATCTTGATCCGACGAGTGCAAGTTCAAATTGCCCGAGAAATGATTTCACCGTCGTCTGGTGCGAACTCGATCTTGCAGCTGAACATGGGCGAAGGAAAGTCGTCCGTCATCGTTCCCATTGTGGCTGCGGCTCTAGCAGATGGAAAGAAGCTTGTGCGGATCGTTGTCCTCAAACCACTGTCAACCCAGATGTTCCATGTGCTGCTGAGGAAGCTTGGTGGCTTGCTTGGCAGACGCATCTTCCACATGCCGATCTCACGATCGGTCCGGTTGGACGTGCACAAGGCGAGGCAAATCCGAAACCTATGCGAAGAATGTATGGACACTGGTGGGATACTTCTCGTCCAGCCGGAACACCTACTGTCATTTGAGCTGATGGGCCTCGAACGACTTCTGTCTGGCGAATCGGAGCTGGGTAACTTCCTGACTCAGACTCAACTCTGGTTGGATGGTAATTCGCGTGATATCCTAGACGAAAGTGATGAAATTTTGAGTGTTCGGTTCGAGCTTGTCTACACCATGGGCCTGCAACGCGCAGTTGAGTTTAGCCCGGACCGATGGATCATCATCGAGCATGTCTTAGGACTTGTGAGCCGCTTTGCACAGTCAGTCCTTCAACTTTTCCCGCAAGGCTTGGAGCTACGACCTGTGTGCACTGGAGGCTTCCCTCGCGTACGAATTCTGAAGCTTTCCGCCACCGATAAACTTCTGGAGATGGTGGCAAGAGAGGTGTGTGAAGAAGGTCTGCCGGGAGTGCGCGTATCGCATTTCCCCCAACACGTGCGAGCGGTCCTGTTTAGGTTTCTTACGGATCCTAACATGCGCGAAGCCGAGACCGAGCCATTGCAGCATTACGTTTTTGGTGTTGACTCGATGAGAAGGAGCTTGCTTCTTCTCAAAGGCCTGATCGCTGGGGATGTCCTGGCCTTCGCTCTGCAGCAGAAGCGATGGCGCGTTAACTACGGACTTGACCTCTCGCGGACCATGCTTGCTGTACCATATCGCGCAAAGGACAATCCAGCAACGCGAGCTGAGTTCAGCCACCCCGATGCCACCATCGTACTAACTTGTCTAAGTTATTACTACGGTGGTCTTTCGGATGAGCAGTTGCACACCGCTTTCGAAAAGCTGCTTTTGTGCGATAATGCCCAAGAGGAATATGAATGCTGGGTTCAAGATGCTTCTGAATTACCGGTCGTGTTTCGACAATTGACTGGCATCAATCTGAGCGATCCTGCGCAGTGTTCTCAGATGGTCTTCCCTTCGTTACGGCTCGCCAAAAGTGCAATCGACTTCTACATGTCACGTATTGTCTTTCCGAAGGAGATGAAAGAATTTCCACACAAGCTGTCTTCTTCGGGCTGGGACATCGCACGAGCGAAAGTTCACCCGACAACGGGTTTCAGTGGGACAAATGACAGCAGATACATGTTACCATTGTCCATAAGTCAGTGTGATCTCCCGCCGCAGCTTCACACGAATGCTGCAGTGCTCGACTGTCTGCTACGGCCCGAAAACTCTTTTAAGCACGCCATGCAGGAGTCCAGAAAGGAAAGCCTCGATGCAGAATCGTTACTGCAAATAGTCGTCGGGTCGGAGCCGCCCGTGCGAGTAATTCTCGATGTGGGAGCGCAAGTTTTGGAGTGGACGAACGAGGAAGTCGCACGTACATGGCTCTTGCGCATTCCGGCATCAGACGCACAGGCAGCCGTATTCTTCGATGATCGTAACGATCTATCAGTCTTGAGCCGTGACGGTATCGCGGAATCGCTGATGATTTCCCCTTTTGCGAAGCAGATGGACCAGTGCCTAGTGTACCTCGACGAGGCTCATACCCGAGGGACGGACTTGAAGCTACCGACGAATTACCGGGCCGTTGTGACTCTGGGGCCTGACCTTACCAAGGATCGACTTGTGCAGGGTATGACCTGATCCAATCAATTCTGTTTCCCACTGCTAACTCAAACAGCGTGCATGCGAATGCGGAAGCTAGGAAAAGGCCAATCAGTCATGTTTTGCGGGCCCATGGAAGTTGAACGTAAAATTCTCCACTGCAGCGGCAAAACCCAGTGCGACACCATCGAGGTAGCCGACGTGTTACAATGGAGTATTTCGACAACCTGCATCAACACAAAAAAATGCATTCCGCTGTGGGCAACACAAGGAATACGGCGTCAGCGTCGCCATATAGCATGCTCGGAGTCTTCAAACGACGGAGGCAAAGGCGCTGCTTTGGAGATCGCAAAGTCATTGCTCGAAGCTGAGGCGCAAACTCTCCAGGATCGATACGAATTTGGAGGACGAAGATCGGAAGAACAAGTCTTGTTACAGGGCGTAGAGGAAGTAGCACTCTCAAAACGTGAGACGCAAGTGGAAGCCATTCGGGCCAAATGTCGAGAATTTGGACTGATATCGCTCAACAACGCAACACTTCGGGAGGAGCAGGAGCGTGAGCTGTCACCAGAGAACGAGCAGGAGCGACAAGTTGAACGTCCACCGGCGCTTACACCCAAAAACCACAGTGTTCATCCAGACGTGAAGCGCTTTGTTCACCAGGGAATCCTTGACCGTTTTTCAGACGCCTTTTAGCCTGCCTTCGAGCTTTTCGGCAACACAAGCGCCATTGAATGTCTTGAAAAGGAAACATGGCCCGTGCATTTGCTGATCACGGCCGACTTTGCCCAGACGGTACACGCTTCAGGAAACCAGCTCTTGGACTCGTTCCTTAGGCCTGTTCATTGGGTGGCGAGCGGAAAGAACCGCAGCACGGTCGACTGCGTGGTGCTCAGCCCGTACGAAGCTCATGAACTATTGCCATATATACGCCAGCACAACACCGTCACCCTACACGTCTATTCGCCTCGTGTCAGTATGTCTGTGCGTACACTAGAAGATCTTTCATTTTGCGCCATTCCTGCGGTACCCAGATGTTGGGCCCACCCCCCTTCCGTCATGCAGCTCAATTTATTTGCCGGTCAGCTCTATCTGAGCAGCTACGACGAGTATCTTTCGGTCTGTCGATTCTTAGGACTGTGTTTTCGCCCGCGGTATGCGCAGGTTCAGGTCGCCTACGATGGATTTATCAGTCCAACAAGCAGGCCAGAATTTGACGCAGTCATGGAGAGAGAATGTCCTTTTAGGGTCAGTCCGGTTGAGTTTCTGAGAATGCTGATGGCGTTGAGAAGGAAAGGGCAGAATATCCAAAAGTCTCACATTGGTAAAATTCTGCACGGTGAATCACTTGCTAGGGAACAGTTCCAAGGGTAAAAAAGTTCAAGTCGGATTCAAATAAAGATAGCGCAAGACAAAATAGCTAGCTCAGCTCCTTCCATACTTCACCAGGCTGTAGAGAAAGCTGCGAAGATTCTAGAAATTTCGATATGATCTTAGTCTTTCATCACCACTAGTGCATCACTTTTGCAAACTAGTGATGCATTGTCTGAGCCTAATTACATCCACACTAAAAGGCGATGGTCATAACAAGTCATTTGTTTCGTACTTCTCTCAAACTGCATCACTATCAGAGATGAAGAGAATGTTAGATCACGTGACGAAAGTTCTCTGAGCGCGCTCAAAAAACTTCCTTAGCTTGATCCGTTAAGTCGTTTCATACAAGTCATTTATTAATAAGTTTGAAATTGTTGCTATTCAAAAACCTGATATTCATGTGACTGACAGTCAAAAAGTGAGTCATCTGTTCAGGATCAAACGCGCGCTCACTTTCATTTCTATCATAATTTCATTGAATGCTTAAGTCATGACACAACTAGCATAAGAACGTGAAAGCCTACAATGAAAAGAAAGAGAGGTGCTCATAGATTAATTGCGTCGTCGCGCTGAAACAAGAGCAAGATACATTATATCAAGCATTTGCCGACCTTCGTCGACATTGCCATGCAATGCAGGACGAAATCCCTCAACGGCTTTTGCAGACTTTTACGAATCTCATTCTCGAAGTCTTTGAATAGCTGATTGACAGGCAAATGATACGGTGATTTCTAAGCTCGATTAAGCTCAGGAACGATGTATTGGGTTCGTACATAAATTCTCTGTTATCGTGGGAGGTCATCCGGAAAAGGCAAAATTGGAGAGAGCAGTGCTGGAAAAGGCACTAGAAAGGTACGCCAAAAGCAGAATATATGCCTCTGGTATCCGGTCTGCGTAACTTTACACGTGACTCGGCTCTATTCTGTAGTCAAAATAGTCGGCACTACTTTATCAGCCGGATCTGCTGTACTCGATTGCTTCGACTTAAGGATTTCACGTCATGGCAGACTACGGGCATGAACAAGATCAAAGGTGTCTTGACTGGGTGAGTTGCCGTGCATCGTTTGAAAGTTTGCTGTCGGTAAAGCCTTCTGACCTTCGGCACATACTCTGATGCAATGATCAAGTGCAATGGAGCTCAATTCAACGTTCATCGTGTCATTGTTTGCCCTCGGTCGGCTATTCTCCGGGCTATGTTGGACGGAAGTTTTAAAGTGATAGAAATCAAATGCTGCTGCTGGACTTGCGCTGACTTCGCCAAGGAAACTGAATCTGGCATGATAGATTTATCAGAAGACGATCAGTGTATCGTCGGCTATATGCTTGACTGTTTATACACGGCAGACTATGACGGCTCTGAGAGTATTTTCGAGGGTCTTGAAAAGTCTGCAGCTGGGCAGTCATCTTTAAACAAAGATATCGAAGATCATGTAGAATTCAATACGTTCGACAGCTTCGAAGACCTCGTTTTGGTGCACGGAAGTATCGCTTTGCGAATGGCGGAGATCTGTCATATGCGGATTCACGTACGCGTCTGGGCAATGGGAGATAGATACGACATAGCAAGCTTAAGAGCTTTGGCAGAAGATAAATTCGAAGATTGCCTTAATTCAGATTACAAAGCAATATCTTTCAGCAGGTACTCTCCTTTGACTGATAAAACATCGTTCTAATCACCTAACAGCATTTGGATTTTCGAGGGGACTGTCTTTAGTAATATGATGAGAACATTCGGATAATATTTTCAGACCATTACATTACTGAATCTATGACTGCTAATTGCTTTCACAAATTATATGGCGTTCCTCTTTTTCCCTTTCCAAAGCCTGTCTATGCCCGTTCTCTACAATCTCATATCACGCGATGCGTCTTCATCATCGTCAAGATGCTCTCGTGGTGGAATCGGCATCAGGCCAGCATAGTCCGGGTCATCAATCCAATCCGGATCGAACTGCGTCATTGTAACCCGCCAGTTGCCCGGAAATTTCTTCCGATCCTCGTAGTTGAATCCAGTAAGCTTTAAATGTCTCGATGTTCCTTCTTGGTCTTTTTGGAAAAGGTGTTTAATCACACGTTCCATGGCGGGATCCATAGACGGATAATATGTTGAATAGGATGATGCGCCGACATACTCAGTTGAGATATCTATCTTCGTGAGGCTCGTGAGTCCACTTCCGAACAAGGCCTCCGCCCACTGCGAAGCGGTGTCTGAGGTTGACACTCCATCACATTGACATTGCTCGGTTGTACGATAGTCGAACCATATAGATATAGATTGGACGTGGGCCTTGTTAATGCTTCCAATAGCCTCAAGGCAATCGTGTATATCCTCAGGGGCATCGAAATGAATTGTATTTCTCGAGTAGAGAATCTCGTTCGCTTCAACGCTGAGCTGCCTGTTCAACAGACATATCGCAGGTGTAGGCGGCCTGTAAAATTCTATATGCTGAGGGATAAGATTGGCGTATAAGGTACACATAAGTGCGTAGAGATAGATTTGATCTCGGACCTCTCGCGGAAGTCGAAGGAAAGGAAATGTTTGTGGCCCGCAGGCTTAAGCTCCCGTCTAGTGAGATCAAGCTTGGTCTCAAGGTATTCTACTCGACGTTGCAAACGAGACATCTCTTTCCGGAGCTGCAGCACTTCGGATGAGAGATTCATATTGCCAGGACTTTGTCGGAGGAAATCTTTGAATAGGATTAATTGATGGAAAAAGATCTTATCCGACCCTTGTTAGATCCTCTAGCGGGAACAGCTCGACTAAGCGAAAAGGTGATCATAGATGGGTCTGGGGCAACAAATCACCTCTACTCGCCGCACACTCCCATTTACTGCGCCCTATGACGGCCATGGTGACCTTTATGCTGAGGTTTTTATTGTCGTAATTATCCAATTCTATGAAACTATGACTTCCCCTTTGTAATCAAAGGCTCGGCCGTGGCGTTCATTCTAACATTGTAGGGCGTATCTGACTATTTAGTCTTGTGATATACTTATGTCAACTGGAGGGAGCATGAGAAGAGAAGAAGGAAGTGAGGGAAGAGCGGGGAAGAGAAGAGTTAACTGGGCTGAGTGAGGCGTGGGTGGATGGGTGCTAAGGTGGGGGGAGAAAGGGGGGTGTACAATGTGATATAGGATATGGAGACATGAAGAAGTTATAGGCTGATGCCAGCTGATGAAAGGGAGTGGATATTTATTGTACATTGACTGACCAGAGGGTGCATGAGGTGATAAACACTCTTCGAAAGGTTTACCGCTAGGGCTTTGGCACTGGACATACGCACGCTGAAGCTGTCAAGTACGTAGATTACAATTAGAATCAGCGAAGGCTATCATTCTTGCACATTCGGTCGTCCTATCACATACACAAGAACAGACCATCAGTCCTCCTTCTTCCAAAAAAAACCCTTCACATCCCCCATAAAGCCGCCTATCGCTCTTTTTGCATTCTCCATCAACCCGCCTATCGCTCCTTTTGCATTCTCCGTCAACCCACGAATCATTCCTTTCAACGAAGCCAACCCCACTCCAACTACAACCATACCACCGAAAGCACCAATCACCCATATAAAACCCATGGCCGCCCCACCCATCGCCACGCTTTGCAAGAAAGCAAAGACAGACCCAGATGCAACTAATCCTATTGAAGCTTGCCATGCCGCGGCTATGCTTGAAGCAACAGGACCGATGGCACTGAATCCTACAGCTCCGAGTATTGCCGGAGCAGCTAAGGCGAGCGTAAAGAGCGAGATGCCGCTTAATATACTAGCTGATTTGTAGGGGTGGGCGCGGATCCAGTTGGTGATTTCATTTAGGAGCTTTCGGAGTGCCGGTCCGTAGCGATTGACGACTTGGTGTTAGTTGCCGCTTCCGTTAATCATGGAGGAAAGGGGACTTACTGAGTATTCGTAGCGAAGTTGCGAATCGGATGCAACGGTAAGTGAGTGCGCCAAGCGCTGCGTGAAATCCGACTATAGTGTTTGTCATGGTAGCTTGACTAAGTAGATTTAGGGATTCCGCCCTATTGAAGTTGTTCAAAGCGTTGACAGGCGTTGGTCTGTGTGTCGATAAGTCCTTTGGTTGCTGATGTGCTTCAAGAGCTCTGGTTATTTCTGCTAGAGAATGGTAGTGAGCTGAGTAGATTTCGGGGTCTGAGTTGCCTGAATCGTTCATTATCTCGATGGTACCGTCCAGGTTGAGAACTAAGCTTAGAAAACTGTCGTTCTGTTCCGCATTGTTGAAGAGAAGTTCTTCGACAATAGCCTCACTCCACTTCTCTTGCAGCTCGTTCGGCATTTCTTGAATGGAGCAAATACTATTAATTTGAGGTTCCCCATTATTCTGAAGGGGATCTCTGATCAGCAAGCAGCATGCAACATTGTTTGAAGGCATTCTTGATATGGACCGCGTGGGTTACAGCTTATGCTGGTGAGGAGGATCGAATCGGAGCGCAAATCGTAGATATCCCACAGAACGACTTGTTTCGTTCGACTTCCACTAATAGCAGCCGGTCTTGTTTTTGTTTCCTGATGAGCGCTGGCTCTAAGTCTGTCAAAAGCTTACCGTCGTTGCTTCTGAAAAATGGTTGTCCGACAGAGAGCAGGACGATGATCCAGAATTTTCTCAGGCAAATTTCCGAAAAGCTGGGAAAGACTACTTGTTATGTTCTTCGAAAGTTATCTGGAAGAAAACGAAATGAGTATTCCGTTACTGAATGTCAACGAAAGAGAAGCTTCACGTTCATCAGAGTAAGCCAACTGGCGGAGCAGTGATTATTGGTTCGCTATTGGAGATGTGGGAAGCAGGGATATACGGTTCGGGGCGTTCGATTCTTGCTTTTCATCTCGAAGCACCACAACGCAGTCGTGAATGAATGACCGGACGAATTCAGTAAAGCGTCGCGTTTGAGTATGCATATCGTCGAAAAGATGTCAGCCGTCCTCACCAAGTCTCGACAAATGAACGGGCACAAAGTGCCTATCCAATGACAAGGGAAGGTGCCCGCAATGCCTCTCGTATACAGAGATCTCTACCAATGGCGGCGATCAATCGCAGAAATGAGAAACCTGGATGGTTACACGAGCTTCTTCGCCGAAGTTCAGGTTAAACAAAGGAGTCGCAAGCGTGTACGTCAGAGTGGTGAGAACAATAGCAACAAGGCACACAAGGAATACCTCGCACATATTTACGCGGATCGTACCCCGAAAGACTACAAGCGTGCGAAACAAGCTCTTAAGAAGGATTTGCGGCATGGACGACGATGGTCAATATTGGTCGATGGGTTCGCTGCTGATGATGGGGACGTGATTCCCGGGTTAGGCTTAGGACTCCTCTTACTCTGTGGAGCTTCCACGGCAAAGAAAATGTCATATGCTCACTTACGCAAAGAGGATCTGCTAACCAGCATTGCAGTTACAATACCACGCAATACAATGATCCTTATCTAAAGTCTCTGGTCAAGTACATCCGCCGCTTACACCCGCTCACGTTGAAGATGTGTGAGATTTTGCAGCCAGCATCCGAAAGTCTGGTACGTCATTATCGGCTACGTGACAACGATGAATTAAATACCGTTACAGAAGGTCTTAAGCAGTGTAGGTTGATATCAAGTCTGAGGTGAATCCTCTCTGCCAAAGTGACTACAAATTCTTCGGATGATATTACTTCTTGCTGAAATCAAATTTAGCGTTAATGATGATGGCTTGGATCATAGAATCCTTTCGAAGTCTATCGATACCTTGCCAGATTCGACATTGGGTCATGATGTTTTACAATTACGACGGATAACCGAGCCGGTAATTTCTCAAAGGAGTTCAGTGTGGTACGAGCCACGAGTGAGCTCCAGCAGTAAGGACAAAAAAAGCGGAAGGGGGGTCTCAAACAAGGGCTGGATGGCAGCTTTCGCTGAACATTGCGGAATCAACGTAGGAGACTTCGTGAATATTGTCGAGGCAAGTGACGCGAGATTGTGGATCTATTGGAGTGTGTAGATGTAGGATACATATATTCAGTCAACTGTCTCGAACAGATTAGCTGCAAATGAATGCGTAGCCAAGGTCAGCGGCGTTGCAGAAGTAGAACCTGTCTTCTGCGGTTGCACCGTACTTGAGAGGAGTTCTTCATGTTCAGTAACAGAGTAGGGGGTCGGAGGATAACGAGGTAGAGGGGACGCCTGAAACCCGGAATTTTTTTGAGAAATAGCCTACTGTACGCACGGACCCTGGGCACGATTACCGGCTGAGCCTCCCCCTGGAACGCCTACATATGTACGTGTCAGCGGGGTTGAGGGCTAGCCCGCCAGCCTCTACTTGAATCAAACCATCAGGCCTTTTTGCCATCACCACGTCGTCTCTACGTCAAATGTGTGCCTTGGGAGGTTTATTAGCGGATTTAGAGCATTTTGTCACACACTTGATTGTGCTATTTGCCGCAACGTCCTCCTTCTGGACGAAGCTGCCGTATCGCTCAATCAATGAGGAATAGCCCAATGAGATGACTTTGAGGGCCTTTGTGAGCTTATCTAGTTTGTCCTGCAAGAGCCAAAGAGCTTACCCTTTTAACTTCCATGCACGCGACCGTGGCATCCTTCTTGCCAATAGCTCCAGCAGCCTTGTCATCTGCATCCACAGGCAATGCAGCCACAATCCCAAAATCCCCGTGCAACTCCCAATCGCTAATATAGCGTTTCAGCATAGGTTATGATGCACAAAGCTATTAAGAAGCAGCTCTCTCCGTGACGATATGTTTATTGGATCAATCCGTAGCATGGAGTATCTCGTGGCACATGGCGGCTCACATGTTTAAAGCTGCGCTTCATCACTAAATTGCTCTCTCTGGCATATATCTTCTCCTCCGCTGCCTATCCCACCTGGCTAATTCCGTTTAGCCTAACTTCGCCGTCAACGTTCAAAATGGTGTTGAAGTCGTTCCAGACAGATGCCCTGAACGGGTTGTGTTCTAAGGATCAACTAGATCTATTAGACTCCGTCGACAGTCTTCGTTCGCAAGGCATAAGTCATTACGTCTCGCTGCCACAGATCATCGTGTGCGGTGACCAGTCATCTGGGAAGAGCTCTGTGCTGGAAGCAATTTCCGGCGTATCGTTTCCCATCAAGAGCAACTTGTGCACCCGATTTCCGACAGAATTAGTCTTGCGCAAGACGTCGCACATTGGCGTAAGCGTCTCGATTGTGCCGCATCACTCTCGCAGCGAGCCCGAGCAGCTCTCTCTCAGTAGCTTTCACGAGAAGCTGGATGGCTTCGAAGGGCTTTCAATTCTGATCGAGAACGCAAAAGCGGCCATGGGAATCTTGACGCATGGCAGAGCTTTCTCGAAAGACCTCCTTCGTGTTGAGGTCTCGGGTCCCGATCGGCCTCACTTGACCATTGTGGACTTGCCTGGGCTCATCCATTCCGAAACGAGACAGCAATCTGCTTCCGACGTCGAGCTGGTACAAGATGTTGTTCAGTCCTACATGAAGGAACCAAGAAGTATCATTCTCGCGGTGGTCTCGGCGAAGAACGACTATGCGAACCAGATCGTGTTGAAACTTGCCCGTGCAGCTGATAAGAAGGGTGTTCGGACGCTGGGCGTCATTACGAAGCCTGACACCTTGGTTGCGGGCTCTGAGAGTGAAGCCATGTACGTCTCCCTCGCGAGAAACCAGGACGTGGAGTTTCGTCTTGGATGGCACGTATTGAGAAATCTGGATTCCGAAACGGGAGAGTGGTCGTTGGCCGATCGGGTTGTTGAAGAAGAGAAATTCTTCTCACAAGGGATATGGGAAGAACTGTCTCGGTCGCTCTTAGGCGTCGACACATTACGAGATAGGCTCAGCAAGGTCTTACTCAAACAAATCGCTGTCGAGCTACCCAGCCTGATTGATGAGATTGAAATCAAGTCCAATGATTGCCGCAGTCGATTGGATAAGCTTGGAGAGCCTCGAGCTACCTCGGCCGAACAACAGCTCTATCTACTCCACATTAGTCAATCGTTCCAGTCTCTGGTCAAAGCTGCGGTGGATGGCACATATAACGATCCCTTTTTTGACGACGCCAAGTCTGAACCCGGCTATCAAAAGCGCATACGGGCCGTGATGCAGAACCTCAACCTAGACTTCGCAGAACGTATCGCCAGACGAGGCCACCGTCGCGAGATCACCGATTCGGGGAACACAGGTCACATCTCCAGGGGCGTTGTTCCTATCACCAGGGATGAATTCATTAGCCATATACGGCACCTGATGCGGAGGACCAGGGGTCGAGAGTTGCCAGGAAATTTCAATCCTATGATCGTGGCGGATTTATTTCTGGAGCAATCAAGTCCATGGGAAGCGATCACCCGAAGTCACATCGACCAGGTCTGGAAAGCTGCCAAAGAATTCCTTAGTCTTGCAGCCACGTACGTCGCTGACGCGGCAACCTCTAAAGCACTGTTTCAAAAGATCTTTGAGCCTGCTTTGAATCAGCTCTTGGAAACCTTGAATGCAAAGACCACCGATCTGCTAACACCGCATCAAAAAAGCCATCCGATCACCTACAACCATTACTTCACCGAGACTCTCCAGAAGGTCCGCAGCGAACGCAGCAAGAATGAATACTCCAGGATCCTGAAAGATTTTTTCGGCCTCTCTTCCCTCGAACCACCCACCTACATCAACCAAACCAAGGACCTCCGCCCGCTCGTTACTGCTCTCGTGCAACACACAGAACCGGACATGAACCGCTTTGCCTGTTCCGAAGCTTTGGATTGTATGGAGGCTTATTACAAGGTCGCCTATCCTCTATTCCATGCCTCCACTTCCATCATCCCCATCGCTAACCCTCTCATGTGCTCGTATAGGTTGCCTTGAAACGTTTCATCGACGACATCGCTATTGAAGTCATCGAAGCCAAGCTCATCTCCCCGCTCGGCAGTATTTTCTCTCCCGTAGCTGTCTCCGCCATACCCGCTGAGCTTGTGACCTGCATCGCTGGCGAATCCGAGGAGAACCGTGGCCAGCGCGAACAATTGACCAAACAGCTCGATGTCCTTATAAAAGGGTCTGATACCTGCAAGCGCTTCATCGGCGTTCGACTCCTTGGTAAGTCAGGCAACTGGCTTGTTTCCCTTCTCAATAGTCGCTCATGTATCAGATAGATGCAGATGATGACACGATTCAATCGGACCCCCAATTCAACAATGGCTCTGTAAGCCACGAGTTTAGCGACTCCGATGAGGTGTCTAATGATTCACTCCAGGAAGATGCTAGATCGCTAACTGATAGATCTGTTGGCCGCAGAAGCCTACCTTCTGAAGGGTTCGAGACCTTAAGCATAGACGAAATCCCTGCCACAGAAGTCATTGTGATGCCCGAAGCTCACGCTATCGAACTTCCAGAGGAGGAATCGGGCTTTTCTCACAAGAAGTCTAAGAAGGCTAGGAAGTCACAAATTTCTGCGAAACGGGCTCTATTTGAATAATGATTCTTGATTCGATACGCCCTAAAAGGGACGGTATGGTATATGGCTACACATTAGAATATGGAATCTATTTAAGCTTGTCCAAGTCTCAGTAATGTGAGAGTGTTGATACACGCTATACTCTGCAATAATGCAATCTAGCAACGATGAAAGAATTGTAAACGATGCGCGTTAACTCGATGCAACTTGGACACTTACAAGAAAGACAGGATCGGAAAGCCACAACATGCAACTCATTCGAGGAATCTGTCTTTATCTAAGACAGAGTGAGGGGCTGGTTCTGAAGACAAGTACTAATATATCTCTGAACTTCCTGCTCCGCTTCTGAATCGTCTCTATTCTATCTTGCTGGTCCCCCCCTCCCGGCTTCATTTCTGGTCCCGGGGAAATGATAAATCTCATCAGACATGTAGATCCTGTGAACCGTCGCCGCATGATTCTTAGAATGCATCATGCTGTCAAGCGTGACTGCGGTACATTCAGGATGAGGGAAAGGACAGGGTTCGCCGGACTCAAAAGGGTGACAGCGGTCGAAGTGCCGCTGCAACGAATATTTACTGCCAAGGTTCTGAAATCGCTCCTTCAACAGCAGGGCTATAACACCCAAACGATAAAGGCACTGATAGGGTTTGCATCTCAAAGGCAAGAAATCGGAGATCGGGGAGTCCGACTCGCTTTAGGGTGAGCCGAGGGTGAGTGGCCCTCAACCGTGTGCCTGAGCCCCCCGTGGCAGTGCAGGGAGCGCAGCACATAGGAGCCTGAAACTGTTGCCTTGACGGCGGAAGCATCCTTGCATTAACATTGCCACTTGCGGCTTGGAGGTAGCAGCGTTGAAAACTACTGAACTGGCTGTTCAGATTTCTATTGGAAAAGGAGTGGCTAATTCTAAATCAGCCGAACGAGTATTTAACTTCCCTCGGCTGACTAACTATTGTTGGGCCGTTTTCTTGTTGGGCCGTTCCTGCCTTCAACAGCGTAGAACAGGGTTCAGCTGACTTTATAGAAGTAAAAACAACGATCTTTGAAACGGCGAGGCGAGAAAGACACTCTAGAGAGCGCGTAAACATCTTTGATGTTGGTCAGGTTGTTCATTTCACACTGTTGCGTTTCAGCTTATCGAAGAGAGTTAGTCGAATCGTCTATCATGCGCGCTTAAACAGAAATTCGCGACATCTACAGTATGTATGATGATGGGGCAGGCAGGGCTCAAGTGCTTGCCTCATTTTTGTTCTAGTTCATCTTTGCTTTGTGCGAAGCGATTCTTCAATTTCTTCGTTGCAATTTCAGTCGTTTTAACGAGTCTTCAGTCTTCTGACATCTTCGAGTGTGTTAGAGTTTACTTCGAAGTCAACATATGTCTTTACGCTTATATACATTGATCTCATGAAGTACATTTACGTGCTCGTTTACTCTCAGAACTCTGAACCCGATCTGAAGTAAGTATTCCTTGACTTTGACCTTCAGGCACAGAGTTACTAATAATATGCACAGCATTGTATTTGTTCATGAACTCAATCCCAAGGGCGATTCAGAGCACGCACGCAAGACATGAACCCACGAGAATGACACATTCTGATCAACAGAACTTCTTTCTGAGCTTCTGCCGATCGCATGAGTTCTTCTTTTCGCCTACAACTCAAGTGTTTTTAGCAATGTCTTCAACGTTTCAGTCGTTAATCATGCACAGTCGTTGCTGAACGATGTTAAAAACAGACGGTTGAAAGCGATGAAGATTCATCGACCTCTTATATTTGTCACGCACTCGTTGAGAGACTTGCTTGTTAAGCAAGTCTTGATCGAAGCGAGACTCAATGAGCGAAAATATGATTGTTTGAAGACGTCAACATATGAGCTGATTTTCTTTGCTACATCGCATGCTAGTGGGAATAGATATGTGCTTTGAGAAATCAATTTCTTTTTCGAGTACTCTTTAGAATCTTACATCTGCTCGATCTCACGTTGCGATACGGCTTGAGTGTGCTGACATCAAGAACTGCAACAGAGCTGATGTTGCAAATGTTGCTTCTAAAGTGTGTAGTGTATTGACAGACGAGTCATCAAATTCTCTGCTCATCACACTGAAGAAGAATTCGCTTCCAAACGAGATCTCGTTCGATTAATTCGCTCATCAGATGAAAGATTATGAGATACTCATCTTTTATGAGACTCGAATGATGAATGTGAAGGTCGACAAGCGCAAGGTTTTTCCACAAATCATCAACATAATGTGTGATTTCACTGATTCATCTTCAGGTTCTAGCTAAATGATAGCAGTACATCATCGACCGCAACGCAGCTAAATTAGAATTTGATTCACTCTCTCTTGACTGCAATTACTCGAAAATCTGCAAATTTTCTGGAAAGAAAGATTGCATGTGAGAGAGGGTGAGCCCAAATTTGAAGATCATGAAAGCGAATGCACGGAAAAACAAGGTCAATTGTAGTCATGCTTCATCACAACCTTGTACGTGATGCTCTGCTCAATATAAGACAAGTGAAAGAGATATTTTCGAACAGATTGTGAGAATGATGAATCGTTCAACTCTATGACGCTGTACATCGCGCTAGCTATCCTGAAAAAGAATCAATAACACAAGTCAGAATGATGTGTATCAGGCCGTACTGATCTTTGAAACAATAGCAGTCATCGAGCTGCGCCAATCTCACGTCACTTCTACCTCGCACCTGATCATTCGTCAACAGGTGACAGATCATGACATCGAGCTCAGTTTTCAAGTGCAATTTGATCTCACCAATCTACTCGTTTATGACAACTTTGTCGATCGAGATGCAGAGATGACGCAGATGAAACTTTCGCTGCTATTCTCAATCTCACGACATGAACGAAAGATTCACGTTCTTCACGATCTCAATGATATTGGCAAAACTCAGCTGATTATCACATATGCTCGGAAACATCAAGAGACTTATAGTGCAATTCTATGACTTAATGACAACAGCAAAGACACGCTTCTGCAAAGCTTAGCGAGTTTTGCAACACATGCAAATATCAATCATATATTGAAGTTGATCGTTAAAATTATCAGACGTAGCGAAGAAACAGCGAAGAGCGCGAACGTCGTTTTTCAGTGACTGACTTTCAAAGAAAATCGTCGATGGCTCGTCATCTTTGACAACGTTGATCGAGACTACCATGCAGATGTCAAAGACTCTCAGACTTACGATCTCGAGTTCTTCTTTCCAGCTGTCGACCACGACTCTATCCTGATTACCACACGTCTTTCCCATCTTGAAAAATTCGGGACAGCGACACAAGTCACGAGGATCGACGGGAACCAAGCCCTTCAGATTCACACAAATAGTTCACGTCTACCTCAGTCTAGTTCAGGTAATTCTATTCTTCGATAGCAGTCTTCTCAACGTTGAACTCTGACTCATCGATGATCAGACATGAACAGTCTCGTGACGAGGCTTGAAGAGCTTTCGTTAGCCATCGTTCAGGCCGGTCGATACATGCGTGAGATCGAGACGAGTTGTCAGATGTATCTACGGCTATACAACACGTCGTGGTCAGAACTTCAGGCAGATGTACCTCGACTACGTGATTATTCGAATGAGAGCGTTCAGACGACTTGAAGCATCTCGTACGAACACGTCAAGCAGTCGAACCCAACAGCGGCAAAGCTTCTTTAGCTTTGGGCGTACCTTCACCATCAAGATGTCTGGTTTGAGCTGCTGAAACGTGGCAGTCGAGGCTTCAAAGACCCGGTTTGGTTTCAACATATCATGCAGAGTGAGATTAGTTTCAAGAGAGTCGTCAAGATGTTGCTGACTTACTCGTTAGTTGAATCACATCTGAATATCGAGAGCTACTTGATACATTCGATGGTTCAGGATTGATGTGTGAAGTTCATCAGTAGAGGCAAGCATGATCTGATGATGCTGACTCTTACGGTCGTTGAATATGCTGTGCCAGAATCGTCGAAGCCGAAGTATTGAGTGACGCAGCAGCGCTTGCTTTCGCATGCGAACCGATGTGTACAGAAACTTTCTGATGTCAATGTTATCGATGTTGATAAGAATCAAGATTCTAACCATGCTTTCCATTACTGTTAGGAACTAGGGCTATGTTCGAAAGAATGTAGCCAAAGCTTGATATTGGTATATACAAAGAGGTTAACTTGCAGAGCAAACCTACTGCGATACCCAGCTTCTCTATATAGGAGCCCCATTACCCCCTTGCCCCCTTGTCTTTCTTAACAAGCCAGAGAATTGACCAACCAACCAGAGGATTGACCAACCAACCAACCGATTGACCAACCAACCAACCAACCAACCAACCAATGGGTATAACCCATAACACATATATTCCTTCGCTTGATAAAGAGCGTGCTATGACTCAGAATTACGATATTTTAGCTGGCTGATTCAATCTATTTCAGAGTTTGAAAGAAGAGCATGAAATAGAGATAGAAGATATCTACAACATGAACGAAAAGGGGTTCATGCAGGGGATTATTGCTAAGCTTCGGGTCATGATTTCCAAGTATGAAAAGAAGGCTCATATGACTCAATGTGACAATCGAGAGTGAGTCTCATTGATTGAGTGTATATCTATGAATGAAAGAGTTCTGAAGCCGTGAATTATCTTCAAAGGAAAAGTACAGCAGAAAGTCTGATACGAGGTACTCAAAGAAGGTCATATTGCTGTGAGCGAGAATGACTGAATCGACAACGAATTGAGTCTAGCCTGAATTCGAAAATGCTTTGATTCAGAGATTAAAATCTGTCAGAAAGGCGAATATCGAATGTTATTAATCGATGATCATGCTTCTCATATCACTACTCAGGTGATTGACTATTGCGTCAGTCAGAAGATCATTCTACTGTGTCTTTCGACTCACATCATTCATCTGCTTCAATCACTTGATGTTGAGATCTTTGCTTCATTGACTACTGCATACAAGTCTTATGTTCAGCGAATTACACGGCTTGAGACCAGCTACTCAATCGATAAAACGGACTTTCTAGAGATATATCAACAGGCTCGGCATGAAGCAATTACATCACTGAATATCAGAAAGTCATGAACAGCTACGAAACTTCTTCCGTTCAGCTTAGAATTGATACTTCAGCACTTTCCTTCTAAGAAACTAGATCAACCACAGCAGTATAACATAGTCATTCGTTCAACTACGCCTGCCGAGGCTACAGTCACATACATCGATTTCAAAGACGGTTTAGAAGTCGTTCTAACATCTGCAAATACTTCTCAGGTACAGCAGCTTATCAGGCAAGCAATAGAAGGATCAACTTCCGGTCAGATTCTTTAAAAGGTAGGTAAAGCAGCAATACAAGCAATGGCGAAATCTACTATTCAGAATGTTACTAATCTGAAACTTCTTGAGTTAAATAGAAGAAAGAAGCAAAAGATCAATCGAATTGAAGGTAATTATAATACTGTCAGAGTCATGAATCAAGAGATTGTTGATGAAAGAAGAGAGAATCAACAAGCAAAGATATGGCAAAAGAAGGTTAATTCTCTACTACGCCTAGATTCTGAGCTCTTTACTTCAAAACCTTCTTCTACTACTCGAAAACAAGCTGTCGTAACCTCAGCTCAACAAACAAAGCTGTGAAATAGAGAGGTCAATGATCTACTACGTCTAGACTCTGAGCTCTTCACTTCGGCATCAATGACAGCAAGCTCTAGACAAAAGAAGAAGAAGCAGCTGATAGTTAAGCTACGGGCCAGACAGCTGAAGCAGAAGCAGAAGCAGAAGCAAAGAAATAACGGAATATCTACAACTGACCAATCAGGGCGAGGCATGCGTATCAGAAGGGTCTCAAAAAGGTCATATTAGCTACGTAGTTCATCGTTTGAAGCAATAAAAATTGGAATTTTCAGCCCTATAGGGCTGTCCGGCTGCTAGGTTTAGCCGAGTGCTAGATGAACCCTTCTATGTGTAAGGCGCCAACCCTTTCGGGCCTAGCACAGGGCTGAGAAACACACATAAAGCTACGAGTTCTTTTCTGTAGATACTTTCCTTCCTTAGCATTTATCTGCTAGTTAAATGACATTCATATGACTTGCTCTATGCTGATCTCTAACAGTCTCAGCAGAAAAATGATGCACGATCACTTCTAAACTGATTGATATTGCAGTCAGAATTATGACGATCTTTTACTGTGCATATTGTTAGAAGCCAGCATAAAGCGAGTCATATAGATGTCATTTAACTAATAGATAAATGCTAAGGAAGGAAAGTATCTACAGAAAAGAACTTGGTTCTTGTGTGTCCCTTCAGCCCTATGCTAGGCCCGATTAGGATGGAACAAGGCGAAGGCTAGGCGAAGAATAGGCGAAGGCTAGGATCGTAACACTCTTCTTCAACAGAATTAAATTCTTCATTCAATAATATATTTAATTCTTTTCTTTCTAATACAAATGAGTTTAAGTTAAATGATGAAAAATTAACTGTTACAGAAAGAAGAAAGAATGATTTTTCAAGTTCAAAGTCTGATTCATCAAATGATAATTTAAACACAAACTTTGATAAGAAACTTCTGTCTTATAAGTTAAACAAAGCACAATCTTTACTTCTTGATCTTTTTGTTTTATTACTGCAACAAAATATTGAATTCAATAAGTTTAATAGTTGTATCAACAGTTTCTTTACTTGTTATTCTGTAATTTACCTGCTGGTGTTTGCGCATTCAGGTTTGGCGCCCCCTCAAATTGGGGAAAGCGTGCCGGCACAGCCCATCGCCGCTTTCCCAGTCCATAAATAATCGCCCGTCCCCCCTCGACTCCCAACATTCCTCCTCATCTCCTTTGTCTCTTTCGCCTGGGCTTTTTGTCGGCTCTTCGTTTCCGTCCCATGACCCTTCGCTCGGACCTCAACCCACATCTGGGAGAGGCCTCACCTTTGCGATGATTGATTCCATTGGCCCAGTTTCCACGCCGCCTATCTGGCCAAGACTTGTTCCTTGCGGTTTTGCTCACGGTCTCCCACATTTGATGGCGCGCAATTGTCACCCTGATTTCTTCGATTGCTGTCCTTCGCGTCCCTCACGTATGTCTTCTGAAGCCATCCTCGACCTTCTGGTTTCCCTCTCTCAGCGTCTTTCAATTTCCTACCCACCGCTGACCTTTTACTCCTCGCTCTTCTAGCGCGACAATTATCTTCCATGGGTTGTTAGACCATCGCCATTGCCACGATAAGGGCGCGAACCAGGTGAAGCCTGCCCAGAATTACCGCCTGTGGGCCGAGACCTATCGAACAAATGCCTCACACCACCCTGAGCGTATTTCCTACTGCGCCGCCGGCGAATGGATGGCGTGATACTGTAGCTAGTGGTTTGGTGACATCTCCTACAGAAGCCTGGCCTGCGGCAATTGGGCCGCCTCGTCTAGTTCAGCTTAGCTGGGTTTCAGGCACCAGTTGGTGCTGACGTGGCAGCGGCTTGATTGAGAGGATATGCACGTGCTATGCCCAGCACTGCCTGGATCGGGATTTGGGCCGTCGGAGAGGTAACATTTTCCTGTGCCGTCCTGTGCCATCTTGCCGAACACCCCTTCATCCTGTCATCTGCAGCGAGAGGTTCCCAGCTCATGAAGGAGATTTTCTCAGTCGTGCCGATGCCGGGCCATAGACTATTGGTGGGTCATCGACGATTAGCTCTGGAGGGGTAAACCCGCGCGACCTGGGCTCTACCAAGTGTCTTGCGAGGCGTTCTATGAGGCGTTCTGTGAGGTTTGATCCATGGAGATCAACGACGATCCAGCTGACTGCTTCATTGGAGACCTCCGGATGCACATCGTCCCGAGGAACACAGCGCGTGGATTGGACGGCAAGAGAACAAAGGAGGGGAAACGGGAATTGTTTGGGGCTGGGCAACCCTTGAGGGTTGCGTGCAGCCAAGAGGGGGCTTACGAAGCTTCAGAGGAACAGCGCAGAGATTGTGTGGCTCGCAATGGGATTGAGTGTGCCTTTGTGCCGAGAGCGGCTAACGGGCCTGGACATATAATCCTTCTGCGCTCCCCTTTAGAACAGGCAGCGATTTCCACCTTTTCATGTTTGCAAGATCCCCTCGCAATTCTATCCCACGATGGCTACCGTCGACATGACATCCATCTACTTCTACCAACCGAGCCTACGCCCCAGCGTTAAGCCACCAAGTTCGGGTAACGCTGGCGGGAAACGCCCAGCAGCCATACAGTGCGACAGCTTAGACAATCTGTTTAAGACGAATCGCGAAGTCGAACCTTCGCTTCAAAGCAAGTTAGCTGGAGATATCAGAGCTAGGGATGAAGGTATTGTTAGAACTCAGCGTCATGAGAAACTTATCTAACGGACGCAGGGAACTCGGAAACGGCTGGGAACAATCGGAGCGGCGGCGACAGTGACACCAATAACGAGGAAGACCTTTGCCTTCCATCCATCGAGTCTTTCGGAACCCCCCACAACCTTTCGCCCGAAGCCGATAAGAATACACCCCTTCCAGTGGAGAAGATTGATCAAGCTCTGTCTGATGACGATTTCCTTGACATTGACGGATTTCTTGGTCCCGTCTGGAAAACGCCGAACCCAACGCTCCCTACCGATGACGAACCTATGTCGGCAACGGCCATACCAGAGATTTGTGATTCCCCCAAGCGCAAGGCAGACACAGTCGACTTGGACGAAAGCGGCAGAGTCAGAATTCACGGTAAGGCTATATCCACTTCAACTTCGACATGTCTAACAGTCTCATCCGGATTTTTCAATAACATCATCAAACCAACCTTCGGACCTAGCGATGGGTGGAACAAGAATTTAGATATCATGTCGACCAGAACGCACTTCAAGCTACCAAGCAAACAGATGTTGGCTTTCCCGGGACTGAGTGAGACGCAGGGTGAGCGTTCAGGTCAGTGCGGATGTCTCGATTATTGTGGGCACGTCTGATAAATCTAAAAGACCCGATAGTGATCGATGATACCTACGCGGACAGAACCGACATCGATGATCATGATCTCCCTCCATTGAAGAAGCATAGGGGACCGGAGAAAGCGACTCTACAACCTGTATTCAAAGTTCCTCCTGGACTCGCACTTTACTACAACCAAGCGCTTCAAAACCACGAGAACACTGCAAGCTCAAATTGGTCAAGTGAGGTTGGTGGCAGTCAAGGTGGGTTCAGAACGTGGATCTCTAACCCAAAAGGAAACGATGTTCGACATTCCACAGATAACCCGTTCGTGGTGCAGGACGACGACATCAAGACTGGCGACGAGGGCACTTCTGCTGAGATAGGAAGCAATCTGTCTGAAATTAATACTGCAGACATTCAGCTCAACACACCTTGTTCAACAAAAGAGCCAAAGACACATCATTGCTCGGATCCTAATGCAACCGCCGAGCCTTTTGATCGCCTATGCTCTCTCAGCGTTACCCCATTTGAGGATCAAGAAAGGAGAACTGTCCACGCAAATGACCACGATGGGAGAACGTCAGCGACCGTCGGTTCCGCCAGCGCTACCGCCACCAGACCCTTTGCTCCCGAGCAATCTCAGGGCCAAGGTGGCCGAGCAGTGGTTGAGGAGCAGGAGTGGGAAGTCATAAAGATTCTCGGCAAGAGAGTGACCAGGTCGGGAATGGAGTACAAGGTACGCTGGAAGAGTACATGGCTACCCAGCAGTGAATTAGGAAGCGCACGGAGGTTATTGCGGGAGTACGAGGCAGAAAGCCGAGCACAGCATGGACGCAAACGGGGCAGACCCGCTCACAAAGACAAAGTTTGGTGATCGTTTATATAAGACGTTCATGTGGAATTTACTTTGTGATCAGTTTTCCATCGAGCAATCCTGTATCTAGTAGTTATCAGGCTTGCTTTTATTGACTTATCACCAATAGCTTATCATACATATCTTCTGAGTAACTATAGTCATATCTGCCTGTACTCGTAAAAATCCTCAGCCGTCACTCGTTCCCCCTTACACTTGGAACAAATGCGAGGGTGTAAGAGGCGTCTCCGAGATTATCTCGATCCAATTGATCCAGCCCATATGCCCACAATAGATAAAGAGACACCCGTTCGCGGTGTAGAGTTATATAAAGTATATAAGTTGCACGGAGCGTGAGAATTTCCCACAGACTGCGATTCAGTCCGCCAAAGTCAGGTTTCGTGTCTTTTGAGCAAGCTTGTCGAGAGGCTCATCTTCCCCGTCCGCAAAGCCGATATACTCACTCTTCTGATTCTGTCGGAGAGTCTTCCTTTCGGCCTGGAAGTCAAGAATATCCTGCAACGACGGTCTCTTCTGGCACTGAGCGTCGTGAAGGTGATAAGTAGCTGCAATGCAGTATTAGTAAGCTAGACAGTTACTGAAAATGACGGTAAGGTTAAGAGAACAGTCAACTAACGGCCAGTGATGCCATTCGCTTCACAAAAGGAGTGGAAGTCGTCGAACTTCATTGTAGTTTCGATGCATTCTTCAGGAACCCATCGATGGATCAGCCAGTGGGAGCTAATGGCGAATCGCACGCCATGGGGAGAATTTCGGGCCCGTATAGTGATATCTAGATCCTTTACCAGATCTGTAGATCGGTAACACCACGCCCCCAGTCTGCGCAGCTTGCTAAAACTAATGACAAAAACTCTGGTATTGCTACCCTTTTGGCTTGCAGAGTTACTGATGTTGATGATTCGACCAGGGGATTCTGTGGCTGATATAAAGGGCGGTGAAGATTTGTCGTCCCGTGTAAGGTGTCTGATGACTTGGTCTTTCGCTATTGCGGAGTCTGCGGAGGAATATTTTCTCCAACCTGGGCAGCATATACCTAGGACTTTATGGTGGCGACTCTCCTTGGAATCGTTATGGAGGCGGTACAAGATACGGGGTAAGTCTTCCTCGGCAGCGCCAACGCAAGGCACAAACGGCTGGTTTGCATCCGACTGTGTTTGATTTAACCCTTGCGCACCAGATACAATGCATTTATTGAGACGCCCCAAAATCTTAAACAAAGTATCGTTTTGCTCCTGTACATGCATCAATCTCCTCTCGACCTCGTTCACTTCCAAAATTAAACGAAAGAGGCCATCTCCCCCTGTCTCCGGGAAGCTCACAAGAGCAAGCTGCGATGTCCCTGAACGTCGGTCGGTCTGATCCTTTTGTATAGTACCAGAGATAATATTGGTAATCCTATCAAGACAGGTCAATACAAAGTAGTTAAAGTCCAAAGCATCTTTAAGCTGTGGCGTCTTTTCTATGAGCAGATTGCGAAATTGATTTGTTTCTCTAACTCTCTGTTTCTTCTTCTCGTGCACCTCTTGGGCTTCTTCCTTGTATGTGAGTGCAAGCAACGTTGCAGAATCAAAGGTGTGCCGGAGCCCGTAATGGTCTCGTTCTATCTTAGACATGTTCAGACTGAAGGCTTTGATCTGACTGTGAAACTCAGCTCAGTGATAATGCAAGAAGTTTAGCAAGCCTGTCTAAGGGAGGTTGATCACAAAGTGCGAAGGCTCTCCGTAACACCTGTGACTCGTGCTTATTGGTCATGCGCGGATACCCCAGGTAAGCTCGGCGAATCAGCGAGGCACACATGGTCGTGCCCCACCTACTTTGTATTTGGACATTTATGGATACATACCATCTCCTCAACGAGATTGACGTCTTCTTTCTGACATACTCAAGCTCCAGAACCAATCAAGGACGCAACTGTATCTACCACTCCCTATGGCCAGCCAGCAAGATCTACCCCCTGATCAAAGATACCTAGAAACTATCGTCCATAACATTAAGCGGAGGATTCCATTGGGGCTGAAAGAACGGAACGTCAGGATGATATTGAAAGGCTTGCGCGATGTGCATTACCGGTGAATAAAAACCCTCACGAGCATTCACCAGCGCCTCAGACTTCTCATCTCCCGCAGAGAGTCAGCAGGAGCGGTGGGAGGATCATTTCGGAGCTGGATTCAGGGAGCTTGACGCCGGAGGCGAGTCGACCAGCAGCTCTACCTTCCCCCCCTCCCTCTCCTATCATCTCCAAACCTTCAATCGAGATGGCATCTGCCGTGCCGTTGGCGAGTACATTGGATTCTCAAGACATTGCACAGCTTCAAGCTGCCCTTCAAGGCCATCAATGTCAGATCCGCTCACTTAATCTCAAACTCGAAGACACACAAAACGAAGTCCAAAGTCTCCGCAAAGAGCGCCGGGAAGCGTCTAAGCAGCATCTGCGCGCTGTTTGCGGGAACTCAGAAGAAGAGATCGAGAAGCACAAGAGGAAGGAGGAGAGACTGATGAAAACGGTGGAGGAGAGGGAGCAGATCATTGAGGGACTTGATAAAAGAATTGAAGAAGGAAGGGAACATGAAAGGGAGCTAAAGGGGAAGTTGGCGGAAGCAGAGGGGAGGGTTGAAGAACTGAAGAAGCGGCCGAGGGAGGCGGAGAGTGATGTAGGGGGTGGTGGGCGTGCAGGAGAAGAGGGCAAGGGTAATGGGAAGGACAAGGGAATAGGTGAGAAGCGGGGAGGTGCAAGAGCGGGGAAGACGGACTGGGAGTTTTGGCGCAGGAAAGGGGACAGGCTGACGTCTTTCGGGGCTATGTATCAAATTGTGGTCAAGCGGGGGACGTCTTGAGAGAGTTACGGGTTTCCCTTGTTTTCTCTTCCCTGCGATACAGGCGCAAAACCATTATCGAGAATTTGTCTTCTGGGTTCTATCTTGGATGGGTTCATCATTTGAATCCAGAGAGGTCGGACAACTCGAAAAACGCTCTAAGACCCCCAACCAGGCCGACGCCACATTGCGAGCTCACGTGTCGAGATAGATGGAGCTGTGAAGCAGTTACAGAAACCGGTTGGGATTGGAGCTGGTCGTATACGAGTATGCGCCGCCTACAGAAGAGTCTGTCAAGCAAAAGGAGAGGAATAATGCCATTATGACGGGGGTGACTTTCGCCTACACAGGTGGTACTGACCTCGTCTGTAAGGTGTTTATGCTATGCCGATGGTAAATTGGTGGGTAGGGCTGACTCTGTAAACGTAAAAGGTAGTCTGCTCCTTTGAGAGGCTAATCTTCCCAGCATGAGTCGAGTTGAGTAGAGTTGAGCAAAAGCGCACAGCGCACGAAGAGGTAGAAATGGACATGATTTAATATATCGATAGCTTGGATATCGATGCCCAAAAGATTGTTATTGTGATAAGCGGCAGTAGGGATATTACACGTGACCAAAAGTGGGCGCTAAGCCTATCTTGTTCTACTGAACCGGGCCATTGACGCCAAATTTGTTTTCATCTCTTCTACCCAGCCTCTCCCCACGACTTCCAATCAGCTTTGGTGCACATTTTCACACCAATACACTAGGTTCACGACAAGACCAAGTCTCAGGCCTTCTGCCCTGAGATGACCAACCCTGGTCGGAACTATCGACAGCTCCATCGTAAGAGATGGAGGGTGGCTCAAAAGGCTGCTCTACCTTTCGAAGTGGATCTCGTAAATGCTCTAGGGAGTTGTCCAGAGGATGCTTTGCAATGGTAGTGCGCTCGTCTTGCGAAAGGACCTCCAAAGGCAATATCGAAACTTCTCACCACACTGCAGGGCCATGAGGTGGCCCTTGATCTTCGATCAAAGACCGGAAATGGGAATCTAGCTTTTGAACTGTCCACGCTTTTCAGACGTGTCCGAAATGGCGACTTCAACTACGAACCCTACCGTGCGCTACTACGACTAGTCATCAAGAAGGCATTGGATTTTGATATCTGGAACGCTGTTTTCGATCTCATGAGATCCGTTTCCCGGATAACCCCTCCTACAAGTATTCCGGTCTCGTTCGACGGCACGCCCGTCACGCATTCCTCCGCTTCACAGCAGGGTGGCGAACAAACTCGCTGAGCGGTGTAAGAAAAGATTTTTGAGGAAATCAAGGACTGTACATATCGGGGTGTTGAAGGATTCTTCTCGAAATTTTTTGACGGAAAAGACTGGACTGAGAGCACCAAGGAGATTTATCGATCCTGGACACATTTATAGAGCGGAAGATGGAAAATCGGTCTATCACTATTACCGAAGATGCCACTGGAGAGGAAAAAATACTTCGGTTGGAGCCAGATCTCATTGCCTATCAACGGGCGATTGTCTGTCGCGGCACTTCTTGCTCTCTTATCGGGACTTCAGGTCTCAAGGATCCGCAGTATGTTGTTAAATTTTCGTGGACCTCCGATAAACGGCCACCAGAAGCAGACCTTCTCAGATTAGCACACGAGAGGGGGGTAAGAGGAGTCGCTAAACTGTTCGGTCACCATCGCATTACCAGCATTGCGGAAATGCGTGAAGAATCCACTTTCACGAAGCCGCACACTTTTCGAAGCCTTACGCTAAGTACGGCGTCCTCCTTTTCACAGTCTCAACCACAGAACCTCCTTCACTAATCGTTCAGCCAGCTTCATGGACTAAGTACAGCCGGTGGTTCTCCAAAAAAACGAAAGCCCGTAGACGCCGGAGGGAGACCGTCCAAAAGATCAAGGTCCAATAGCCAGAGATCCGATAAGGCCAAGCAGGAAACGGAGGTAACAAACTCTGTGGAAGATAATCAAACGACGAGTCTCTATGCCCCCAATGAGAGTTCATTCGACAATCGCGTATTTCGTTGCTTGGTAATCTCACCGGCGGGCCGGGGAATCCGTGATTTCCAGTCGATCAAAGAGCTCCTGGAGGCACTTCGCGACGCAATCAAGGCGCATTAAACGGATTCCATTGTTCCGGGCGAAGTGCAAAAAGATGCTCAATAGTGAAGCACACAACGAGAGACGAAAAGCGACACTGACGCCGTCTCTAAAGAAAATGATCTCGCGTTGTACTTTTACCACTGAAATGAATAAAATGTTCCAGCTTCCAGTGTTCCAGGGGAATCATATAGAAATGGCTGGCACCTTTTCCGCCTGGAACACCTGGTTCCGCCTGTGGCTCCACACCGGGTCTTCGGACCCCCACCTTCAGCGGGTCCCCCCTTGCTCACGCAACTATAATCATACTCAAGCTTTATGGACTTGCTCCAATCTGTAACCTACTATTCTATTCTACTACGTACCCGCACAAGCTTTGTCTTCCTCCTCTCACCACTGGCATTCTACCTCTTCCTACTTTACATATTTCATCAAGGATCGCCAAACGTCCGCCTGCTCGCGCCAACGCCTCCGGCCCAATGGCCTTGTAATAGCTTACAACAAGGCCTCCACCCGTTTGCTGCTGATGATACTGCTCATCCCACTCCGGGACAAATGTAGTTGCCCACCTCCGCACCAACACATAACGTGCGTCTTGGAGCTCCACCTGAAAGAAACCCTTCCTCCACCGCCATCTTATCTCCACTCCGGCCGAACCTGACCGTCGCCCAGGTTCACTCGCTGCACCCGTTGCATCACCAGGTGCCGCTTGAAGATCAACCACACTTGATCCCATTCCCTCTCTTCCGCATCAACATCCTCATGGCACGTGTCGTTGTTACCCAACCGTCTTTCGCACTCGCCGAAAAAGTCATCCACCGCATACAAACTCTTCAAATCATCTTTCTTGGAGATGATGCACCCGCTCAGAGCTTCTTTGCTGCTGCCAAACGACCGGATGTTGGCCCGCCGGTACAACCACTGCCGCACCTTGAACGGCACCGATTCCGGCTCCTGCAACGCCGGTACCACCACGCTGCAATTGCACGGAAAACCTATATGATTGTCACAGTCCTTACAATGGCACGTTCGATACGCAATCCGCCACAACACCTTCGTCGAAATGTTGTTGCACAACAACGCCGTTCTCCGGTTCATAACCACAACGCCCCCAGATCGCCCAGCGACCCAATATGCTCTGAGGAACAAGCGCAGTTTAAGTAGCTACATACCTGGTAAGGGTGGTGAGCATGTCTTGGAGGTAGCTCTGTTTGGAAAGCGGTATATCAAGAGCGAGTAAGTGGGATGCTCTCGCTTGGGCTACGCGCCTATCTGGTGTGATTATTTTGTCACCCCAGTAGTTTCCAAAGGCAGGGTCGTCGATGAGGACGAGGGAGAGGTTTGCCTAGGCTTGGCGGCTTTCGCATACGCTACGCATAGCATTCAAGGCATACATCTTGTCTCTGTTGAACAGATGAATGGACTGATGATATAGCTCGAATTGGTCGGGAGTGGGAGAGCCATTTCCGAGAGCGATGCTGATATCTTGGCATGAGTTTTGGTTGAGTCGCCTGGTGGCGTTGAAAAGGTCTAGCACAGAATTGCTGAAGGCGAATGTGAAAGAGAAGTCTGTGAGGAGGCTGACGACGATAGTTTGGCAGGTTTTGATGTAGCAGGTAACTGCGGAGACGGGGTCGCTTGATGCGGCAGCTGTGCTGCAGAGTTGGTCTATGACGTCTGACCTGGCGTCGAGGCATATGAGGCCGAGGTCGAGCATGTGTTCGCCGGGATTGAGGAACCTGCCGGGGAGGCAGGAGCTGTTAAGTTCGGAGTCGAACCTTAGAGCGCCTTTGAAATTCTTGATTCCGTTTATCACAGTTCTTGAGTGATCGAAACACACTTGGTGGATAGATGGGGGCGTCGTCTCTTTAGACATGATTGTTACCTAATGGCTGGATAAGCTATAGGCCTTTTCCCCAGGACTCATGATTACTTCATAAGCCCCCCTTGGGGGGTGGGGGGGGCAAAAGAAAAGACCTTACAGTGAGGGGATTCACAACTGGGGAGCACGTGATGGAATGGGCACCTGGTGGGTACTGGTGGCGTGTAGGCTTCCGGCTTCTCGAGGGTCGATATCTTGGCCTTCATCTTCCTCCCATCTCCAGGGCTCAGGATTATTATGAGTCCGTCAGTGGGGTTCCAGAAGCAGATAGAATACCTCTCCGGAAAAGGCCTCCATTTTTTACTCTCTTTGCTCCTTCCTTCCTCGCGCGTTGTCTGTTACCTTTTGCTTGGTCTGGCGTGTGGTCGCGTTGCTAAATCTACCGTGTGCTACATACAGCCTGTTGCCTCGTTGCCTTGTTGCGTGCCTGTAGGCGTGTTGGGGTGTAAGGCTGGAACCACCTCCACAACCGGAGCCACTCTACTAACAATGTGTCGTGATGTGGCGTTTCAGCACTAGGCCTATTACATCCATTACATAGATGGTTCCACCTGTACTGCGCGTTCCAGGAGAGGTGGAACGGGATAATACCCTGTCAGTTCCAGCCAGCGAATAGGAGGGTGTACAAAGGCTGGGCCAATGTACTTTTGCTAGGAAAATGATCTCGCGGTTAGAAAAGCTGGCACCTTTCTTCCCTGGAACGCCTTATCTGGAGGTGGCTAGCCATCACATATGAGTCCAGCAGGAGGAAAAGGATAAGGAGCAGGATTCGGTCGACTAAGGATCTGGAGCCTGGTTGCTCACCCTCTGAGGACAAGAAAGTCGATGGGAAAGAAGGCGGTATCGAATAAAAAGATGAAGAGGAGGTACATATTCTCGCACGTTTCACCCATAGCCAACTTTCGCAGCCCTGGTTGCACTTGCCGAGTCTCTATTCGACCTTTTCATCTCCACATAGCCAACGTAGAAGTCTTTCCTCTCAACTCAGATCTCGCAAATCTAGTCTTCACATCCATAAAATAAACGTCCAAAAAAGGGTAGATCATATCGGCCAATCCCATCATTTTCTTGATAGGAACAACAAATGGCTCATTCGCCAGCCTTCTGGCGAATCGTCCACGTCTTTTCGATATACGACATCATCATTCATTCCGTCCATAATCGGTTTGCCAGCATGTACCCACGACATCTTGGATTCGGTCCGATCTCTGGGGCCCGACCGTATCGTAAGGGGTCCCAGGGAGCCCTTTTATCCTTTGGCTGTCCCGATAAGTTTCATTCAGCCTTGGAGCATGTGCGGTTGAAACAGGGGAAATCATAAATTTAGTTAGCGTCTGACTCAACTATTTTGCGCTCATTGGTTGGGATCAAACAGTTGAACATAGCCAGTCTCGGTATCTACAGCCGCGCGCTTAATCACGGACTCGACGCGTCCAGAATTACCCCTCAATCTGAAGCATGACTCCAAGCTTTCTCTCTCGCATCATTATGCTCGATGCCCATTTCGCCCGTTCGCCTACCCAAGAGATCGATCCATGTTTTGCGCTTTGCAGAGTGCCGTGCTTGATGACTGCCGTCGCGTCTGAACATCAACCATTGTGTGGTCAAAAGCGTCAACGAGGTGCGATCGAAGAAGAGCACTCGACGACTGGGACGCCGCAACCCCTTTGGAAAAGAACCAAGAGACGTCGTCAATCACAGCAGGAGACAAACATAGCATACTGGGATTCAATCTCCAAGCTGTGGCTCACTCGACGGGCTTTGGACGAACTCAATCGGCGAAACAGAAAAAGGGCCAGTCCTGTCAGAACCACTATTACACGCGGTCTAGATCTGGGTGACGAAGCAGGTCCATTGAAGAACCCCTCAGAGAAATTGAAGCGCTTCGCCAGACACGGCGGTCCAGATCTTCGTGACCTTGGAGGGGTGAGTTCGGCCCGGAAGACATCGAGATCGTTGCTAATTCCGTCCCTTCAGTATCCAGAATCTTCCATACCGAACTTCACTGCCCACGTTATGCCGTCGAATCAGTCCAGTTCGAGGACCCAATCGAAGTCCAGAAATACCTTGGGCGACTCTACCGAGAAGACCACAACCTCGAAAACAAAGAAGACTTCCCCATACGATCCCAATTTTGAGCAAAACCTCATTGATAACGGCATCTATCCAGATGATTATGATTTCCCGGATGGTCGAGATCCCCCAAGACCAAATAACGAGAACGAAATCCTTGGCAGGTTAGGGCAGCCGAGGTCATCTCTTTCACCATCTCAGTTCTCCAATAAGGAATTTCGTACCTTCAAGCAGACTAATTCACGGGCTTTGAATGAGGACGCTGTGATGGGTGACGTATTTCCAGTGATTCAGGGTACTGCCCGCATCCCATCCGCGAAGAATATTGTGTTTGGAAACCTCAAGCCACTTACCCACGGTAACTTGGTCGACGCCAAACCCGACTTCTATGACGGAGTACGTCCTGCACAAATAGACCTACGAATCCGCGAAGAGCTAGGACCATACGTCACACCGGCCACACAGGGGCATGCCCCAGCGTTACCCAATTTCTTCACTGAGGCGAAGGGTCCTGATGGGAGTGCGGCCGTGGCTAAACGACAAGCTTGTTTCGACGGCGCACTGGGTGCCCGTGGTGTTCATAAGCTTCGGTCATTCGAAGCGGACCCTACTCTAGCATACGATAACAACGCGTACACCATCACCTCGACTTATAATGACGGAACCCTCAAGATGTATACGATTCACCCCACCCAAGCATTTAATGTGGAAGACTCTCCCGAATACCATATGACCCAACTGAGAGGATGGTTACTGACTGACACTCCTGAAACATTTCGACAGGGAGTTGGCGCTTTCAGAAACGCCAGGGACTGGGCAAAGGAGCAAAGGGACCAGCTCATAGCATCTACTAATGGCAGGATAACGGGGATGCCCAGGGACGCTTCCACCTTAGAGCCTTCTACTCACAGCATGTCTCAGTCCACTTTCGAGCCGGATGCACCAGAATCTGAGACATCCGCTGACGAGCTTTCCCAGGACGTGGACCAAGATTCCAGCCTTTCTCGCAAGCGCCTGAAAAGAGAACCAGAGAAGCACTCTTCCAATCCTGATCTGAAAATACGCCCCAAGAAGAGCTATTCTGGAGCTAACAGCAGGTCTCGCAGCAGAGGTCGGCTCTCACAGAGGCGATAGTGTTTCCTGGTCCATATTCGGCCGCACAGCTGTGAAGAGGCAAACACTGATCGTTCCCTGAATCCGAATTTCGTGGGCTTGTTTTGCCAGCGTCAACGGTTACTTGGATATGGGTGAGTGCAATATGCTTGGCTCTTGCTACTCGAAGGCGGACAGATACCCAAGTGTAGTACCGCTGCGATGACTTGGAGTCTCTAGGAAAGGTGCTTCTCCACTTCCTCCGCGGTTCTCTTCCATGGCAGGTTCCCCCAGCCACGAATCAACAGCAAAAGGAGGAGCTCATCTTGGCGAAGAAAGAGACGATCCATACACAAGATATTTGTCTCCTGCAGAAGGAACTCCACCTTCTCTTCCGTCGTTTGAGCATGTTTATCGGCCTTTTGGATCCGTTCTTCTGCTCTTTAGGCCCTTTCTTCTACCCGACTGGCACGTGTATCTCCGTCTCTTTGGAGGTCAATGACCATGTCAACAAGCTTAGCTAAGAGAGCATTATTGGGGGTTTGACGTACTGCGGGCTGCATGCCTTTCGTTCCCGGGCCTGGGGGGGTTTTTCAACGACCTCGTCATTGATATGTCCGGTTCCTACGTCGAACCCCAGGCATTTGGCAATCCCGATGTCTCCATCAACAGCGAATGCTGCCTTATCTTCACACTTGCGCGGCTTCCACTGAAGATCCAATGACAACACAGACCTCACTCCAACCAAATAATAATTCAGAACAGCAGATTAATCACTTATCAGACAGCTATCAACTGTTTCGTAATTTTGCTTGCCTGGGGTTAGGATGTTCAATATTATAGACATGTAATAATCTCCTGGTATATACAGGGACTCGAAATCATAGCGAACATCGTTCGATCAGAAGATCATCCAATCTGGAGTGGGAGTGGTCATTTTTCCTCATTGCTACCTAATAAAACTCATCCCAATGAGTTTCTGGGTCTGTCTGCATAAGAATCTTAGCGAGAGACTTCCATTCTACTTCCAGCCATCGTAATGCTTCCTCTGCTTCTTGATCTTTGAAGTCGTCTACTTCGCTGTCATCCTCCATTGCTGCTTCCGAATTCAGACCGTCCCATATCTCTCTCTCATTTCGAGCATCACTTTGAGCGACTCTTATTAAATCCTGTGCTTGCTGTGGAAATGAGAAAGCGTCTTGAATTGTACCCTCGTTCCTTACAGGTCTCTCCACCTGTAACCGAAGACGATGAGCCAAATGTTCCTTCTCACTTTCCCACAACGGATACTGAAAATGACTCTCAAATCTTGCGATTGTCTGGGCGTAGAGCAGGCGTCTCCGTGCAAGGGATAAGACCTGATGCGCAGACAGCTCGCAGTTCCGGCTTTGCTTCGTACCAAAAGAAGTAAGCTTTCATCCCCCGACTGACCATGTCGTTAGCACCGGTCTTGAACACTTACTGATTAGGAGAAATGGTCAATAGAGGAGAGCTGGATGTCGCGCTTGAAACGTCTAATTTACTGCTTGTAGGTGTTTGGGTTACGACGTTGGGATCAATTCCCATTGCAGCTTTCTTGCTCGACATCGATTTGCGTGAAAGGCCGTCGAAGAGTGACTTGGAGGCTAGACTTGTGATGATAAAGGGCAGCACGATGTGCACGGACCCAGCCCTGAACCTTTGGGCAGGCCATTCGGTCATCAAAAGCGGAGATCTCTAAAGCTGTGGTGTTATCACTCTTGGAGGAGCCTACGGGGATCATCACTCTGCCGTCTCTCATTCTCCATGAGCACTTGCAGCGTTTGCACCAATAAATATGATTCTGGCTATATTAGCTACGAAAAGGATGATTCGAAAGCATGGGACTGTTCTGGTCCAAAGAATCCTCCATCCGCATGATCTCAAGCCGACAGCGAACCGGGTAACCCAGAACAGCAAGACCCCTCCTATCCAGCTCCCAATCCTGCTGAGGCGGATTGCCAGGGAAGCTTGCATACGTCAATAACCACGTCGTGCGCGGGGGTGCGGTCGTCACCCTGCGTCAAGCAAGCGTACAGCCCATTCCGACCGACTTTGACATACGGAGTTGCTGGAACGGGTGACTCTCGACCGTCATCAGGTCCTCCTTCATCTACAGTCACTCCCCATTTGCGCTGCAAACCCCATTTCGTGTTACTGACCTGATTCCCTGTACCACCTCCGAAAATCTGAAACCGCTCAATAGAATCGCTCGACAATCCGATACGTTTTATGACCTTCATTGCATGAAACCGTGCGCAAATCAGACGCTTTTCCATTGTCTTGAATTTTTCTGCGGCGGTTTTGTAAAGGTTGTGTGTTGCTTCGTTAGGGAGATCTTGATCGATTTGCTTCAACGTATCTCCAAGATGGCTCTCCAAGAGGTAAAAAACCCACCGGTGACCGGGAGTGAGCTGCCTGTTATGATCAAAGGAGGCACGCGACTTGATATAACCTCTAATACCCAGTTCTGCTTCACGTATGGCGATCGCCATAGCTTTGTCCCGGACTAATCCAACTCCTATTCCTTTCCAAACGGTACACCATATACGTTGAGTCAAATCTCGATGATAGACTGCCTCTGCCTTCTTCCAATCAACGTCAAAAGGATCTTGATGGTTCGCATGGCGTTCCAAAGCAGTTTCTAGCGCTATCACATGCTCAGAGACGGAGGAAACATTAGTAGTCCCCCCAGTGGAGATAGAGCTGGCAGTTTCGTCTTCGCCACGGATACAAATTTGGTCGCCAAGAGCAAACTCTGGCAGTGGGCGGCGGTCATAATTATCTTCCCAAAGTTCTAGTGTATATTGTTGGCGTAAGCCAAGGTAGGTACCTAAGAGCAAGAAGTTTATACAAGCCATTACCTATACTTTTTCAAGTGAGCTGAAGACTGACACTAGCTATGATTTGAAAATTCAAAGGGGACGTGGGATCATGAAAGGTGAATGCATGCGAATTCTCGACCATTAAGTATTTTTAGTGGCAGAAGCAAGCCAAACTTTAGTCTCGAAAGGAGGTCAAGAGGTAGGTCGGACATTGAAGGCGATATCTTACCGCGCAGTCAGGTGCTATTTGGGGCCCATCCCATATGGATACCAGACCATCCAGACCCACCTCGACACATCCCACAGGGATGCCAGACAGTTGGGGCTAATCATGCAGGTCCCTTCAAGTGTCTCTCTAAATCCCTACAAACACCTGCCAGGAGTCTCCCTCGAGACCCATGAGCGTTCGCTGGTGATATTTGGGAAACTTAACACGATGCATCTTCAGGGATTGGCGCCAAAGAGGTGGGCTTTTCTTATAGTATTCAGACTTGATCATAGAGAGCGAGAGGTGGATGGCAAAGAAAGCATCTTCTTTGTAGCTTTCGCAATACAGTACAATGATCTAGGATTACGCAAACATGTATTGAGGGTATTAGGGATCATCTGCTCTGGCAGGTACTTGCAGGGATCCAGAAAGATTCTTGGCAAGTGAGTGCCGGGAAAGGGTCGATAAAGTGTATGTTGGAGACCTGCCCTATCACGATAGTGTAACGCACGATGCGCAAAGTTGCAAGGGAATCCAGCTTTGAGCATTGGCATAGGCCGTCCAAGAGCGAAATCTCCACCCCAAATTCTAAATCAGGTTTCTTGTTCCAAGGCAACGATGATTGCTGGAGCAAAGACCGAAAGAGTTGATCGCCTCTACCCCGACTTTAGAGGTGCTTTCCTATTTTGGGCAAGGGAGACTATACAATGACAAAAGGCCTTTGATTCAATCTTCTCTTGCAAATTCATTCGGACAATCTCACGACTCGTCTGATCGTCTGCTGAGTATTCACGGTGCAATGGAAACGACCGATAGTAAGCCAGTAATGAGTTTTTTTGGGCAGCAATAGTAACAAAGGCGCAGATGCCATCTCAGCTTCATCATACATCGAGTATCGGTGGATAACCACCGGCACACACGTGTTTCTCACATCTTGGCCAGTAAAGGATTGGGAAACGCCATTCCGACCGGAGGAGTACATTTTGCCAGATCTTTGTGTTCAGCCAACGCCGTCCAACAGGATCTTGATGATTCGATCTCCAGGAATCATGCCATTTGAATTCTTCACCTTTGTCTCTCAATTTGGGTCTGTATATTACGCAGTGTGGACAAGGCAGACTTTGATGGCCAGACGAAGTTGTCGGAAAAGGGTACAACGCGGCGATTATTGTGGTATGTGATTTATTCGATAGGGAACTTCGGTGACTGAATCAGGTACAGGGGCGTCCTTTTCTAATACCCGAATTTCTGTCCCATGGACCTATGCACTCTGGCCAATGAAGGCAAGATGGAGATAGTACTAGAACGCAGATAGATATCACGCAAAAGAACAACGGTCCGCTTACCGTGTGCTTACCTGATCGCTATTTCTCGGACCTCTATCTGAAAAGAATTCTAGGCTTGTTCATTTTGGTCTTTGGTGGACTGGCCATGAATTGTTCCAAGCTTATGCTTTCACTTGCGATACCACGTTGCATAACAGCCTTACCATTTGGCAAAAGAAAAGCTCTTCCATTGTTTTTCGAAAGGGTAATTGACAGTGATGACTAAAATTGCTAATGAAATAATACTATTCACATTGGACGCTTCCGTGGTCTTCTCACGTTGTGTGACCTAGTTCTACCTCCCATTCCCTTGATTGAAGTGCTTACAGCACTTGGTAATGCCCGAAACTTCCATTTCAAGTTTACAGCGCCAACACTGGTTTGATACTAGATCACTGTCGACAACGACCACCCCCTCTGTCAAATGCTCCAACCAGCTGAATTTGAAGGAGTCAGTCAGATGGGGCCACTGCTTCTTCAGCGACATGCGTATTAATTCCAAGTCTTTCCCTCAGGCAAAATGACATTTGGCGAAATCCTCTGCTGCTACCTCCTCCGCCACACGCTGCAACCAGCTGACCTCGATGTAGTGGGTCAGATGGGGCCATTTGTCCTCAAGCGATATACGTGTCGAGTCCAAGTCTTTCCCTTGGGAAAAAAGACCTTTGGCAAAATCTGTTATCTCCTTTATCACATGCTCCAACCAGCTGACACTGACGCGCTTGGTCATATCGCTCCACTCCGTCTCCAGCAATATGATTATTGTTTTGAAGTCTTCACCCCTGGAAAATTCGAATAGGGTGAGCCCCGTCATGCTAGGGAGCCAACCCAGCGGTGACGACGTGTGGGAGGACTCTTTGGAGGTGATGTGGGCTGCAACATAAACGTTAGAATGGGAATTCCAGTAAAAACCTCAACCACGAAGAGCAAGTGGCAACAACGGCGGCCGTGACGAAGAGCAATTGAGAACTCACCTAGATGACTGTTGATGTTCCCTTCCACGCAGCCATTTTTGACCTTAGAATCCGTACGAATCATCTTTCCTTCGCCTACTGCTCCTTCTTCTATCATCTGACTCCACGCGTAAAGTTCCGCAGGGTTGACCGTATCAATGATCAACTGTTTCCTGGCTGTTGGTGTAGTAGACGATCTTCTGCAGTTTGAACCAGTGTCACGATTGAAAATACCCACTGATTCGTCTGAGGCTCCGTCCGGTATTCTTTTACAACTCTCCTTGCGAGCTAGAACAGCGAAGGTTGTCTCAACGTAAATGCTACGTACTGAGAACTGCGTGGTGATGAGTAATAGAAAGATCTGTCCTTTCAATCAGTACCATTGTTCACCTCGGACTCTCTTTCCTACAGACCTTAGGAAGTATACCTCGAATCCATGACACCTTCCACCCCTCCACTAACGATATCAATGCCGAGAGGGCGACTGCAGAACAGTATAGTAAGCATACAGCAAGACTGGATCTCCATTTCCTATCATTGTGAAGATCGATCAGGATCCGCCAGTAAATCAAACTGAAAAGCGAAAAGTCCAGAAAGCTTGCCCCGAAAACCGTGTAGAGATGTAACACCTCGTTATGCAAGCTGTAATTTAGATTAGCAGAGATGAGTTCTACAAAAAGAGGCATGACCGTACTCAATTAAAGGCAGAAACTTCAGAATGGTGAGGGTGGAGGTGGCAACAGGACCAATACGACGCCAGAACCATCCAAGACCATTTCCGGACACCCCTTCGAATGCGCTCCACAGACATAGAAACTACCATCAACAATGAGCCTTTGATTTGATATATTCGTTCGAGGAAAGACGTACCTCTGCGCTTGTTACGCATGTGATGGAGCAGTAAAGAAGGAGGTTGACCGCCAGCCAAAGCTGTGTTCCTATTCGATTAAGTCATTAAAAATTACATGCCCAGAACTCAAATAAGCCTTGACTTACCTTGACTTACCTTTTCTCAGTAGAATCACATTCGAAATGTCCAGGGCATGTAGAACGACCAGCGAGAAGTCAAACATGAGCTTCAACATCATGATCCATGTCTGTGGTTGACGGACAAGCCCAAGGGTCGGGTGCAAGCGAATTGATCGTCGACGCAGAAGAGGGAGTGGTAGAATAAAAATGACGAGAACACATGCGAGAATAGTAAGATGGAGTTTCGGTGAGACACTCTCCATAATAAGAAAGGGAGGCAGTGTAAGCATGCAGGTGAGACTGCAGGAGACAAGGCAAAGGGAACTGCAGTGGATGGGTCCACAAGGCAAACGAGGCAACAAGATAGGGAAACATCTATACTGGAAGCTGTGCGCAGCTGCAAGATATAGTAGCATCGCCTCTCCCCTTTCCGTAAGTCCAAATCCGGAGACTTTAGATACCAGTATGATCAGAGGAGAAGGGCGCTGGTCTCGTCATATTACGTCCACGGGACTAGCTCAGGTTCATTTATCTCCCTTGTTTGTAATCCTCATCGGTTACCTAGTTCTGTCCTGATAGAGCAATGCTAAATGGTGAAGTAGGAAGATATGGAGCGCTAGATTTACAAATCGGGAGTGGGAGTGAAGGGATATGCGGTACATCGTGAATATGGCGATATTGAAAATACTTACAACAGGGATCATTAACAACCGGTTGCAAATGATCCCTGTCGAAAGGGTCGTGACTAGTGTTAGCCTTTTGATCCCGCGTACGACAGCGTTCTTAATGTCTGCTTAGTTGCTCCTTCGCCTTCGGTCGTTCTTGTCTTCAATAGAGCATCAGTCATGGCTCCCAATGAATCCGTTCGCATTCTGGAAGCTCTGAATGTTCTTTGCAAAGCTTCCCCGGAAGGGCTCCAATCTCACAAAACGGAGCTTTTAGTAGCGGTGCAAGAACTGCAGACACTAATTGAGAAATGTGGCGATCCGGTACCTCATTTGACAGGTGATCCTGGCCGGGTGTCACCTTCTTTGATCTCTTATGATTCCTCTTCAATTCTTCTAGACATCAATGAGTCATCATCCAGCTCTCCTCATGGCCGGGATCTATCAGCACCCTCTCTTACCCACTGCTCTCCGCCTTCTGCACAGGAGCATCAACTGAATCCGGTTTTGTCAAAGTCAATTAAGGATTTGATTCAAGCATTGAACAAGGGATCAAAACAGATCAAGGAGTATTTGTCGAAATCAGAACAGGAAGCTACTGGGAAGGAGCCAGCATGGATGATCGAGGATCCTCGTGTTGTTGATCTCCAGATGGATGGAAGCCATTTGTCGCCAGAGATCAAGTTTCGGAAGGGCCTGAGCCAGCGGTCTTTGGCGATCGAGTTTAGCCGGTGGGAAAGTGACACCTATGGGAAATCAAGAGTTAGCGAGCGGACGCAGAACCCGTCAATTTTGCAAAAAAGGCGGGGCGGACATGTCCCGGAGTACCTCAAGAACAACCAGCATCGGTTCAATAATCAGAGCGCAGCAAAAGTGGGGATCGAACATGGAATCAAGTTGCTCGTTTGTGAAGAGTTGTTTGGCAGCAAGGCAGTTTCAGCAATCCTGATCTTCAAATATCGCCGTTTTCGCACAATCAAGTTCGATGAGCTTGATGACCTGAAGGAGGCAATTAAAAGTTCAGAGTGGATCTTTGAGCTTGCGGAGCAGAAGGCTGCCTGGTTTGATGGTTGCCAGAGTCATTACGATGGTACGTACTCGTCGAGGGCATTGGCGCCGCTGATTTTTCTATAGCGTGGTACAATGGCTGTTCCGGCAGAAAACGTCGTCGATTGAATTTTGCATCAAGCGAGTACGAACAATCTAATCCCGAATATTCACACGGTGAGTTACACATTTTGTCGAACTCTTCAAAGTCCAAGGCTAATGTTAGGTAGGAGGCGCCCGAGATGCGGGGCAACTATATCGCCTCAGCAATATTGATGCAGCCGGAGCAAAAGCCGCATCCGACTGTATGCACCCATGTCTGTAAGACTGAATAATCACTGACTTCGGTAGTCGAGAGTCGTCAGCTTGATGGGTTCGATAGTCACAAGGCAAGCCTCTATTCCTCCAGGGAAGCTTCGTCGGCTCGTGCTGAGCCACATGTTGAGGACTTCCAAAGGGGTACGTGGCGTCCCTAAGCTGGAGTGATTCTTCCTAACGTGTTGGAACAGACAAGGATACATCATTTGGACCCCGAATTGATTTGCCATCCGACATCTCGAACTCTTCCGTGGCGAACATTACAGGTCACGATCTATCTCCAGGAAGCCGGCTACGTAACATGAAAAACCTTGAAGTGTCCATGCTTCGCGCATCAGATCCAAATGTTCAAGCCCGTCTGCCTCAGCCTCCCGATTACAGTGTGTCTGACCCTATGGGTCCGCAGCCCCCTAACGTTCAGGATGCTATACTTCCACGCCCGGGGCACTTGACGATGGATGCTGTTTCCGGCGAAGAGGTTGACATATCAGTTATTCAAGAGCATGATCAAGCTACAAGAGAGGTTGCTGCAGGGTGGAGACTGAGGAACTCGAGAGATGCAGAAAATAGCAATTCTGTTCTTCCGGCGCAGTCCTCATCCACCCAGATATTGTACGAAAAGAATCTTGCACCACGTTGTGGCAACACTGGCCCGGAGAATGACATCGATTTGTGGAGCCTTCCACCGCTTCACGACTGTGACTGGACCGATTTCAACCTATGGGATCTTGATCTCTGGAGCATTCCCCTACCCCCCAGCATGCCGTCACCCCGAATTCTTCCTTAGTATGACAAGACAATCCAAACCGGGGGTTATCGCGACCCGACCACGGAATTCGCTGCTACAACCGACGGTTAGAGGTTTGGATGGCAATATACGAGTCTCTTCGATAAATGCTACGGTTGGGCTGGTTCCTTCGTGGATCCGAAGAGGGTATAGACACGCGGGGCCTTGTAGGCTTCGGAGTATTTTATACTGTGAAATTCGCAATACGAAGCGTCGTTCCATCTGCGCTTGCATTAGTCGCAGTCATATGTACGAAATTCGAACAGACCAGATCACTGATGCCTGGTTTATCAAGAAGTGGCTGGAGTTTGGTCGTCAAGTCTGGGTGTCCACACTGCCGTGATCCTTCTTGTAATCCACCGAACTTTTCGCCCTCGACAAGCCACTTTGCCAGGGTTTCTAGTTCGTCAACGACGGCCGGTTGTAGTGGCTTTTGCTGGACATGATCTGATTCCGCAATATCAATTTCGTGAGGTCGAAGCGAATCTGACATGTCGACACTCGTTGCCTGTAGATTCATGTCTTAGCATCCGAGCTAACATTTTCTCGGGGGGGCGGTTTTGCAACCTGAATGAGCTGAATGATGAAGATCTCCCCTGAATCGAGTCGTTTGGAAGCACGGTGAAGTCTGATAATCGAGCCCTTGCGGATTAAGAAGTGGCCTACTGAAGGTTTAGGCGGGGTTGGAGAGATCAGATGACTAATCTGACCAAATCGCCTTAGCACGGTAGAGCTATGGAGGTGTCGGTAAGCTTTACATTCAGAATCGTACGGATCGTACTGCGTCACGAATTCCCTCTTGCGCCAAAGCCTTCGCATCGATGATATCAACGGTACCCTAGCAATATCGCGTAACTTCTCGATCGGGAGAAAGGAGGCATGGCCCCCTGATATATATCAAGACCGTGTCGAGGATGGAACACGGGATAGCCTCGATGCACCGCGTTCAGCGAAAGTCAGATCCTCCTATCGATCCAGCAATCAGACTTGAACATAGAAAAAGTTCAGCCCACAAACCACATACCAAATTTTACCTCTCAAATGCACCGCGGCCACGGAATCTAATGATTCCTACGTCAATCACGCATCCAATTATTACCCACACCAAGGTTCTCAGCTTCCATCTTTTCTCAACTCAATGACTACCAATGTCTCATTTCAGATCGCCCTTTAAAGGGCCAAGGTATGACTGGCCTGATAATTTCCTGGTGTTTATGCGCGTGAGGAATAATTTTGACATGTAAAGGGGAAGTGAAAATGCGGGCAGCCCTGAAATCACGGAATGGGTGTAAGAGATGGTAAAACACTCTTCTGATAGCATGCCTTTTGTGAGAGGAGTGCGTTGTGGGGAATTTTGACAACGGCAGCCCCAGGTCACATTCATTGTCGGCATTCTCTCCATCTCCTCCAGTTATGCTCACCTTTTGGCACCCCCTAACTATGGCACCCCACTCCAATTCTGCCACGCCGCTCAAATTTGATACGGTACATCGTGATTGTGCTTGTGACTGGGGCAGTGAGGTGGGTGCTTGTAGTGCTTCGCCTCGTGCAATTCATGCCCTCATAGGTAATGTCTCCCAGGAGAACTGTTCTTGGGGCTTGTGAGGTGATGCCTGTGCAGCTGGGATGAGTAGGGGGCACATAGCGTGAGACCTCTTGGGAGAATGGGCTCGGGAGGTCTATCCTGGGTACATGGCTGACAGCGCTCGGAAGGTGACTTCTCCAACTGCCTAAGTTTCTACTACCATCATGATCTAGTGTGCTCATATCAATCCACCTTGATCCCCGATCGAGAGACTATCATCTTCCACACATGGATCAGCATCTATTGATATAAGATAGACTATTCCCTCATTTATCTTAAGAGACATAGCACAGTCCAGTAAACCGCAGCTATACCTTCAACACTTGTTGAGAAGCAATCATGTGCAGAGTTTGTGATATCTTTAAAGAGACAACCGATAAGCCATCTGTGAGCCTATGGCTTGTGTTTATTGTACCCCACTTACTTATATCTGATAGTCTTACCTTCAAGGAAAGAAGGATCGACTTCATAAGCATTACGAGGGTAATTACCGTATGAGCGATGAAGAAGAAGACGAATTCATCAAGGTCCTCATCAGCCACTGTTATGAGACTGGACTTTACGATCTGAAGAAGAGACTAGATTGTCTACTAGATGACTGAGAAGGGTTCGTTCTCTTCTTTCGTCGACATCAGTGGAAGAAAAAACTGATTGATATAATAGATTTTTTGTAGGCACCGATCTCGACTTGAACGTGAATTTCAGCTTCCAGCCCTTCCGAATGGACGAAGTTGATTGGAGCGGCCAGAACGGAAGTATAAAGAGCGGGCTTCGAGTTACTGTTGAACTATCGCTCGTTTCTCTGTTCCTTTTCGACACACCGTGACGACGCTGTAGCCGACATAGCCGCTGGGGGATTCGTAATAGGCAGGGTTTGTTTGCGAAGTGTTGAAAATAAGAGGGTCCTAATAGACTCGTTTCGTTATTGAGTCCTCGATAGTCCATAAAATATTAGCACCTGTATATTCATCAAGTTGATCGTATAGATCTTTCTAACTCCATTTCGTGAGTAGTGTCCCTGTTCGCCAACAGCCCCACTAAAGCCTTACACCACGAGCCAGCCTTGTGAGGCTACACGAGTTCTCTGACCGGACGAGCACCAGAAAGCGGCAGCATTTACTGCACAATGAGCACTAAATAGCGACGATCGTCCTGCGACGTTTGCTCATTCATCGTTGTTATCTATAGTTGCTATACTTTTGCCTCAGCCGATATTTCATTTCCAGCTTGGCCCTGACAGAGCTAGAGGGGAATGGCCATATTAAATACACAGCTTCCCCCGCTGGCCACGCCCCGCTGAGCACAATGACGCTAGTGCCCGGGCACGCAAGCTGGATCTTGAGGAGGCTTCGGCAGCTGAGGTCATGGTTTTTTCATTGTGCTGGTCTGATGAATGATGTCAAAGCAAGATTTGAGGTCTATCGGTATCGTGTTCTGTCTGTGAGTAAAAGCACACTGAGATGCCACGGGAACAAGGTAAGGCTGGTCAAGTTTAGCAGTATTTCCTAACCCCACCTTACCCTTCTCCCTCCCAATCGTTATGGGGCCGCAGGCAGGCAAGCAAAGTTAGATAAGAATGCAAAAAGGATACTGCAGGCTTTTAAATAATCAATACCAGGTAACGTTAGATCTGTAGGGGAAAAGTAGGTATCAATAGGGAATTAGATGCGCTTTGATGTAGATTTGCGACTTCAAAAAAGTCGTAGTTTCTAGTCTAGGCTATTTTTGGATTAGCGGTGAAACTGGTGAGACTTGGAGTTCGTTGCCTTGTTGCCTCGTTCCCTTAGTACCGGGAATGTTCATCCTCCACTAGCCAGCTCTTCGCTAACATTTAGAACTTTATACACCCGTACATCATTATCTTGAAAGACTTGTATCACGACCTGCGGCGAGATTGCCTGGAAGTTCATGAGACCTCTTCCTTCCTATCAATCTTGATTAACAGTCCAGCGAGACACTAGATTCACGACGGGACCAAGCCCAGCGCCTTCTGTCTTGAGATGACCAATCTTTCGCTAGACAATTGCACTGTCATCGTAAAGCATCCTTTGGATAATTCCCTGGACTATTTGCGAGATTCATTTCGAAAGGCAGAGCAGTCTTACAAACCGGATTCCACCTCTTACGATGGAGCTGTCGATAGGTCCGACCAAGGACCTCAAAAGGCAACTTCTAGACTCCTGCATACGTTGATGGGCCACGAGGTGGCCTTCAACCTTCGCTCAGAAACTGGAAATGGGGACCTAGCTTCTGAATTGTCCACGCTTTTCAGACGTGTCCGAAATGGCGACTTCAACTACGAACCCTACCGTGCGCTATTACGACTAGTCATCAAGAAGGCATCGGATTTTGATATCTGGAACGCTGTTTTCGATCTCATAAGATCCATTTCCCGGATAACCCCTCCTACAAGCATTCCTGTCTCGTTCGACGGCACTCCCATCACGCATTCCTCCGCCTCACAACAAGGTGGTGAACAGACTCATCGGCTACTGGAAGCAAGAGTTTTTGAGGAAATTAAAGACTGCACATATCGAAATGTTGAAGGATTCTTCTCGAAATATTTTGAAGGCAAAGCTTGGACTGAGCGTTCCATGGAGATTTATCGAGCGGTGCAAGATCGGCATGTAAACGGCAGGTGGAGTGATATCCCTGATCCGCCAGAACAGAACGCTGTTTTCGAATGGTGGTTCGATTTTCAGAAGGAGTTTCTATCCGACGCTCGAGGTGTCTACTGCACAAGCAAGAGTACAAAAGATCTTACTGGTGCTGAAGCTCGACGTCAACTTGATCTCCTTGTCAAGCGGAATACAAAGGACATGGTAGGAGCGATACATGACTGGAAAGACGTCAAAGTCATTGGTGAACATAAGCAGTCCAAGGACGACCTTAAAGCTACACTGCTCCAACTTGGCAGGTACATGCGCGATGTCTTTACTGCTCAGCCAACCCGCCGGTACATTCACGGATTTGTCCTCCATGGGTCAACTATGGAGCTGTGGGTATTCGATCGCTCTGGTCCTTACAGCTCTGGGCCTTTCGATATCCACGAAGAACCTGAGCGTTTCATCAAAGCTATTACGGGATACGTGATGATGAGCGACGAAGAGCTGGGCCTGGACACACTAGTTGAGCGGGACGGGGAAAACCAATCCATTACTGTTACGGAAGATGTGACAGGAAAGGAGAAAAGACTTCAATTAGAGTTGGATCCGATTGCCAAACAGCGAGCAATTGTTTGTCGGGGGACAAGCTGCTTTCGCTCCAAGGATCAGAAACACGTTGTCAAGTTCTCGTGGACATCCGATAAGCGGCCACCTGAAGCAGACCTCCTCAGGTTGGCGCGTAAGAGAGGTGTAAAAGGAGTCGCTGAGCTATTAGGCTACCATCGCATAACCAGCATCGCGGAAATGCGCAGAGGATTGGTCTTTACCAAGCTGCACACTTTTCGGAATGCTACGCCGAGTGCCTCATCCTCGTTTTCACAGTGGCATTCAGTGAATTTCGAAGCTTCAGCATCGCCGGAGCCAAACGAAAGTCTGATGACACTGAAGCGAAGTCCTCTAAAAGGTCGAGATCTAACAGTCAAAGATCGAAGCTAAAGCAGGAAGACGTAGTGACGCATACTGTGGAAGATACTCAGGCGACAAGTCTATTTGCCCCAAGCGATGAACCGTTCGATAATCGCTTGTTCTGTTGCTTGGCGATCTCGCCGGCAGGAAGGGCTATCCAGGAATTTCAATCAATCAAAGAGTTGTTGGAGGCAAATCGCGATGCGCACAAGGCGCACAGATCCTTATATGTCTCGGGAAAGATTGTGCATAGGGACGTCTCGGAAAATAATATCATAATAACGGATCCAAAGAAGGCAAATGGCTTCACGGGAATGTTAATCGACATAGATCTTGGCAAGGAGGTAGGTAGCCCACGAAGCGGCGCACGGCACCAGACGGGCACAATGGAGTTTATGGCGATTTAAGTGCTACGCAATGTTTCTCACACCTATCGGCATGACCTCGAATCATTCTTTTACGTGCTCTTGTGGATCTGCGGTCGTCGTGTATGGGATAGGGGATTCCGGTGCAGGTCAAATGATAGACCTACAGAAAGCATCTTAACGATGTGGTACTCTGGCAGTTTCAAAGAGATCGCTCGAATTAAGCAAGGCGACATGCATATTGACGGGTTTGAGGACATTTTGGAGGAATTTCCACCGGTATTCGATTCGGTCAAACCTTTGTGTAGAAAGATACGAGGCATTCTATTTCCCCTCCTAAAAAATGGGGGGCTGTATACTGGAACCCCGCCGAATTCGGAAACATTATACGATCCCATCATTAAGGTGTTTGATGACGCTATAGCTGGCATAGCCATTACAGAAGGGAGTTCGGGATAGGTCAGGATTTTGCTTTTTTGTATCTTAACAACGCAACGATGGGAATTAGTTATCTCCCAGCACCACAGGCGGTGAAAGACCGTAACATGCAACTGAGCCGTGCTGTTACCTATAATTATGAGTCACTTCTCATCTACTTTCTATTGACTGCATAAATATCTACTTCAGCCGGCCACTCAACGATCTATCCGCCTTGTATTACCTCTTGTCTCAGCGACCGAAGGCTCCCACCACTACATACCCCATTATCATCAGTTCACACACGCTTCTCAACCTTACTAATAATAATATGTACCAGTGCCACACACTATACAAGATGTGCGATGAATGTTGCGATCCGTGCTATTGAGGAATTCGAGGTGGACTTCAAGGGCCATGGCTCAGTAGAGAGTCTCTCCCATTATCGGTGATGCGGGCATCCAACAGCATTAGGGTTTGACTACAACCGTAAGGAAAATTAAGTATCTCGAACCTGACCACACTTTCGATGGGTATGCGTGTATGATCTGTCTTAGGAACTATCACTCAATGCAGGTAATTCGCTGACCTCTTTGTGACGGACTCGGCGAGAGGACGTTACTACGGTTGCTGGGGTATTATTCACTAGTACACGCTAAAATAACCCCTGCTAGCTAACATTGGGTGTTGCCAGAATATTCGGCCCCTATTTACTTCTACATCAGATTTTAAACCACCTACCAGCCCATCTACCAGCCAAACGAAGCCTATCAGCCAAACGAAGCCTCTCAGCCAAATGGAGCCTACCAGCCAAATGAAGCCTATCAGCCAAATGAAGCCTAGAAGGGTCCACCTAGCACTCGGCTAAACCTAGCAGCCGGACAGCCCTATAGGGCTGAAATCCCACATCCCATTTTCTATTGATATAATTCTTCAATATATCAGCAAAACGATGGCAGCCATCCCCCTCACCCCCCCTATGTTCTTCATACCTTCTGAAGATATAGAACTTTCACAGGAACAGCGCATAGCGCTCGCTCACGCCCGTTGGAACGAGGCTTCAGCAGCCAACGAAAATCTTTCCCAAGCAAAAATCGCTCGTCAATATGGAATACCAACTAGTACTCTTTGGGACCGGATCAATGGTCGAAAGACTGCTGCTGCACGCAATCAGCAATTTCAAAGACTTAGTCAAGCAGAAGAAGAAGCTATATGTGACTGGATTCTACGTCTTCAGGCCTGGGGCTGGCCTCCTCGTGTGGAGCAAGTACGTTCAATAGCTAAAGAACTACTAATAAAAAAGGGTGACGATAAGCCAGTCGGAATCAATTGGCCCCAGAAGTTCCTAAAACGTCATACGCAAATCAAAACAGCATATATTCCTCCGCTTGATAAAGAGCGTGCTATGGCTCAGGATTACGATATTTTAGCTGGCTGGTTCAATCTATTTCAGAGTTTGAAAGAAGAGCATGGAATAGAGATAGAAGATATCTACAACATGGACGAAAAGGGGTTCATGCAGGGGATTATTGCTAAGCTTCGGGTCATGATTTCCAAGTATGAAAAGAAGGCTCATATGACTCAATGTGGCAATCGAGAGTGGGTCTCATTGATTGAGTGTATATCTATGGATGGAAGAGTTCTGAAGCCGTGGATTATCTTCAAAGGAAAAGTACAGCAGAAGGCCTGGTACGAGGTACTCAAAGAAGGTCATATTGCTGTGAGCGAGAATGGCTGGACCGACAACGAATTGGGTCTAGCCTGGATTCGGAAATGCTTTGATCCAGAGACTAAAATCTGTCAGAAAGGCGAATATCGAATGTTATTAATCGATGATCATGCTTCTCATATCACTACTCAGGTGATTGACTATTGCGTCAGTCAGAAAATCATTCTACTGTGTCTTTTGACTCACACTACTCATCTGCTTCAATCACTCGATGTTGAAGTCTTTGCTTCATTAGCTACTGCGTACAAGGCTCATGTTCAGCGAGTTACTCGACTTGAAATCAGTTACTCAATCGATAAAACGAACTTTCTGAAGCTTTATCAACCCGGTCGGTCGGCCGGTCGACACGTTGACCGCGAACAGGATCAAGCAGCTTCAGTAGCAGCATTGGCTCGTAGAATCGTCGTAAAAGTTTCCAATCAATGTCTACAGCACCCATCACTACCAGCGAGGGCCTCCTTATGGCCGCCGCTCTTTCGGAACGGGGTGAAGTCATCTTGTCACCAAAGCTGAATGCTTTTCGCTTCGAAGCTCTGGAAGGAGCTTTACTTAGACTGCGTTTCTTCCCTTTCTTCATCGATTAATATCGAGCAGAGCCCTGAGGTATGTTGGAATTATATATCACACTTCACCATCCTACATGGACTGTCCAGATCGCTTTTATGATACGAACAGAAGCTGGTTGATTAGGCGAAGGCCGGCGGATAGTAAGGAGGTAGAGTATTTCATTGCAAATAGAGAAAGATGGTAGACAGCCACGCGACTATACACAATTCCACGGCTAAAGATGGGTTCGAAAGATATCTTGAAGATTAGGAAATGAATGTTCCGTCACTGAATGTTAGTGTCGTCTTGTTGTGACAGCAATGAAAGAGTAACTTCAGGTTCATCAGAGTAAGCCACCTGGTGGAGCATTGATTATTGGTCCGCTTTTGAGAACGAGAGAAACGGGGATCGATCGATACGATTCGGGGCGTCGGATTCTTGCGTTATCTCTTATCATCTCGAAGCACCACAACGCAGTCATGAATAAACGATCGGACGAATTTAGTAAAGCGTCGCGTTTGATGATGCACGTTGTCGAAAAGATGTCAGCCGTCCTCTCGAAGCCTGACAGAAGTGCTTATGATCGACAAATAAACAGGCACAAAGTGCCCACCCAATAACAAGGCATGGTGCCCGCAATGCGTCTTGCATATAGAATCCCATAATTTAGAATATACAAAGATTCGTTCACAATCTCCAGCCAGGTACGCTTGACTCCATTACTGTCTGTTCCCACATCTGATCGAACGCCACGCTTTACTCTGTTTGTTCATGACTGCATTTTGGTGTATCGAGATGAAAAGATAACACGCAAGAACCCGACGCCACAAAACATATCGGACGATCTTTGTTTCTCACATCTTCTATAGCGAAGCAAGAAAAACTATGTGTTGCATTACGAGGCCCCTTTCCTGAAATAAATATTTTTGGCAACAAATGTTCTACGCGCGAATATCTTAGACTGGTCCTTGATATCCCTTTGTCATAGAATTTGGGACGTTTCATTTCCAACATATTTAGTATTTCGGCCGTGTCGGCCAGTGGTCTCGCTGACCTTTTGGCTTTTGGCTCGCCCACATCGAGGATCGAAGGAATTTGGATGTGGGACCACAACAGTCAAAACATCTAATTCCCTGGAAAATTGCCGTATCTGTTATGGCACTCATACTAGCCTCGACAAGATCGGCGTTCTTCCAACAGTATAATTTTCACTTTAACCCTCATGCCACGCTCCACACCGAATTTCGTCGTTTAGCGGAAGATCGTAAATGGAAAAGAGGCTCGAACAGCAAATTATTTGAGAAGGCTTGGGGTCACTGTTTTGGCCCAGAGGTTCCCGTCGGCTGCAACATCGATAGGAGGGAGAGTCGTACTGGAGCTCAGCATGGCACGGATAATGACGAGTTTTCTTCCATGCTACACAGCCTTCAAAGCCTCGGCCTTGATGGAGGGGCAACCAAGAGGGCACCAAGAGTCCAAAGGGTTGGCGCGGAATTTGTTTCTTATTACGGTAACGATGCTCATGTCACAGAGAGATGGCAGGCGCTTTGCCAGGATTGCGGAGTCAATCCGGTACCACCATCTATCAAAAAATGCAAAAAGGTACAGCCCCTTCCTGCGATGCGCTTGACGGGCTTTTTGTAGTAGGTACCCACGCTAATGTCTTCTTGAGTTTCATTAGGCACTGAAAAGCTTAAATATCAACATATATCATTTCCTTGATGCGAAAAAAACCGGAAGAATCCCGCATCGTTTTCCATCCCGAGGGGATTTGGCGGTGTTCATGAAAAGACATCCAGAGAAAAAGTATCCCTTGAGTATGGCGAAACAGAACAAGTTCTTGAGTGTACTTCTCATCGAATGCTGGTGAGTTCTCTGAACCACCACCTCGATTACTAGGAAGTGCTGCACCAGCGCAGTACCTCGCTCCTTCGCAATAAATATATTCCAAGCATACCTCAGTGTAATGGCCGACAGCGCGTCTAGCCTGCTCATCTTCCTCTTATTCGCCTTCCTCCCCCTTTTCATCGTTCCACTGATTCTTCTTGTCTTCGCTGGTTAAGAAATCAGAGTGAGTATGCGTTCGGCCTCCGTCGCTACAATTGCATGTCCATTTGCGGGACTTTGACAAGACCGTTGCGGCACCGAGGAGGGGCGTTAGAGACGGCAATGCAAATATAATTGAAACTACCCTGGTAGGGACTTGGCTAGGGATCAAATACGGGGCTGATTACAGATTATTGAAGCATTCCATAGCAGGCAGTAGTGTAGAAATGCTGAAGTTGAGAAACAATTCTATTATTATATTGAGTTATTGCTCGCTTTTGTTTGCGAAGGCTGTATCATCTACATTGGGTTTAATTCCAGAGTGTTCATCGTTGACGTACATGTTTTGAATGAATGATTTGAAAGCACTTATTATCAAAAACTTTAACGCGTTGTTGATGTGATGAAGAACTTGTAAGAGATCAGGATTTCATGATTGGTCAGATCAAGTCAATCTTAATCTAACCTAAACAAAACGAACCTCATCTGGTGCAATTTCTAGGAGACTAAGCGGAAGTAATGAAGTTAGAAACCATACTAAGTCAAATTTCACAAACACGCCGAGCTATAGATAATGAAGCAGTGACTCGATGATAGCGGCAAGCGCAAATCATGATCTGTGATAGTGACATGATATACACTATGATGTAACGCTTCTCATAACACCACGAAAAATACTCCGTCCGTCATTCAACTTCTTGATTTTGCTTTCAAGAAGATTCCTCTGTCTCCTCGCTGACGGAGGCTCTGACGCGATTGCTTCCGCTTCCGGGTCAGACAGACCGTTCACTGTGATGGGAGAAAAAATTTTCTCCAGGCCGCGCACGATGTGTCGCTCCACGACTTGCGTAGTAATGTTGTCGATGAATGTTTTTAGTGAGAGCTAAGCAGATTGAGTACGGGGTAATCGATCAGGGACGTGCACGAGCTCACTAACCTTATAAATCGAATAAAGACAGTCAAGAGCTTCTTCACAGCTATGATTCTCCATGTCCGGATCTATTTTGCCAGAATATTCTCGCGCCGCTTTTCCAGAATCGATTTGTGCGCTTGTATGATCCGACCTACATTCCGGAAGTATGATATGTTGGGTCACGTTGTCAATGCAACTGGCCAGAGATTTTTCTTCTCTTTCGCGACGTCTCTTCTTGATCGTGTCAGTGTAGTAGTGATTATATGTTATCGGATAGCTTTTGATGTCTTCAGTGATCCTTTCCATCTCTTTGACAGAGCCAACGAACCTCAGCTGTAGAGCGTCTTCGACTTTGGACGACCAGAGACGGGTGTATACATCCTTGGGACATTTCTCTCGAAGCAAAGCATCAAGAAATCGGCTGCAGACGTCCGCAACATCCTCAATGTGATGCTCGGCCATCTTTTGCCATTTGCTAGATTGCTCCCAGAAGAGTTCACCAACCAACAGCGGATTGAAGTTACCGGGTAGTTCTTTGCCGCGAGTCCGAACCAGGACTTCTCTGACCCAGTTCATCGCTCTAGATTTGGACCAATGAACCGGTGGCACAGGTTCTGTTGTTGAGATAATTGGAACCACGTCTATCTTGACTGCTTTACCATCGGTCTCCGCTTCTTCGTGGTCGCCAATGTGGTATTTGTAGCCGTGCGTGCGCAAAAGATTGGAGAATTCACAGTTCTTGTACTGAATAACAGCCCGCAGTCGGCGTATTGTCGAGGAAGATTCTACTGAGAATGCATGGTTGGCGCTATGAGCAAAGTATTCTCCTTCGTAGTGTCCATTAACAGCGGCTTTGCCAATTTCATAAAAGTCCAGACTGAGCTGCGTCAAAAAGGCTTTACATTCCTGCGGCGTAGCTCTTGAATTACCCATTGTTTCCAGTAGAAGTTGTGTGTCCGTGAAGGCTTCCTCAAGATCCTTCCGTAGTTTCGGGAGCTCCTGCTTTACGTGATCGAAGAGCAGCTGGCTAAGCCGATCCCGTAGAGACGTAATCCCAACACACTCTTTCGGCAGGGTGGAGAACTTCGATCTTCGGAAGTAGTTGATTTCAGAGATATTGCGTTGCTCAAATGAGCTCGAACCCTCTTCATAACTGCGGTTCTTCAGTACGTGCCAGCCTAATTTGAAAAATATGTCCTCGTTACGGGCCAGACCGAGAAAAGCGCTTTCGCTGCCAGAGCCGGAAGATAGCCGATCGGGTTTTGTAATGATACCAAGCGTGCGATCTCCTTCCGGGTCGACTTTTCTGACCTTCTTCAGGATACCTTGGTTGGCATAGTCATTGGTTGCCGAGACCACAGCCAGACAAATTGTACGAGGCTGGGATATGTAATGGTCGGTGATCTCGGTGACAAGCTGGACATCCTCTTCGGTCACTCCTCTGGTCTCAGTCTGAACGAGCCCCGGAAGATCGACCAGTGTCAGCTGAGGTCTGGAACGACCCCCAATTTCGATACTCAGGACATCTTTGGCGAAGGCCCTGGACTTGGAAGTAGACTTGTTATTGATTCCCATCAGAGCCGTTGCCTTGTCCATTAAGGAAGGAAGCTCTTCAAAATCCGAGATGGACTCTTTGAAAGATTCGATGGAAGCTCGTTCTTCAGAGGGCCTTTCGTTGTCCGGTATCACTTTAATTGTGATCACGTCACTCGTGGCACGGCGTAGGATGATTTCTGTGGCAAATCGCGTACAGAGATTATCATTTCTTGGGAATGGGATTTCCGTAAGAGCTTCGAGAACTGAGCTTTTGCCGGCTGATTGATCACCGCAAACGACGAGCTGGGGCAAGGACAGCGTGCTCTCAAGACCGCATTGGCGGAGCTGATCGACAATGTTGAGTACCTTCCGTTGTTCGGCGCTTTGAAGGCCTTCAAGAGATGAAGTTGTCTCCAATGCTTGAGGCGGGTTGTCATTCTCCGGCTTCATAAAGCTGCCGGCAACTGACAGGTCATCTGAATCGTCTGGATGTCAGCAGCCCATTCGTGATGCAAGCAAATAACCAGATAACACCACTTGCCTGAAGAACTAGTTGAGAAATCTCGATCGGGCAAACCGGTCATCGAGTATGATGCAGACATGATATGAAAAGAGAGGGTGGCAATTTGAAAACAGCGAACAATAGAGGTAATCAGGAGGGAAGCAGTGATATGTGAACGAGAATCATGCATGCTGAAATCCAACCAAGCAACGCGCACTAGCTTGAAGAAACGCTTTCTTGAAGCAAGGCAGACTTTTTCTCGTTGAGCGCATCACGCGTGATAAGCTCATGCGTCTCGCCATTCCCTTTTTATTAAATCTCTCACGAAGAGGTCTTACCAATCCATTGCGATTCGTATTCAGCTCTTGGAAAAAGCCGATATAAGCTGCAAATCGCTCAATTGAGTCGAATGACGAAGAACGCGGCCTAAAATGATGAGCTGCAGATAGTTCCGCTATATTTTTGCTGCCAGGGCAGTAGATGACTCGCTGGAGTATGCAAAAGGATAACCAAGCCAATGGCTCTCTTATCAACGGCTCCAGTAAAGGTGCCCATGGGGAAGTCCAATAAGCAGCTCTTTAATGTACGAACCATGGCATAAGTTGCATCCGCGAAACACTTGCAATAGACTTCAGCCACTCATGTCCTCGGCTTCAGCTTATGCTCATTGAAGCATTGCCTGGTACATATTTGCTTCCACACGAATTATTCGAATCAGCCATTCAGATGAACATGATAACCCATAGATCGCGGCTCGCAATCTTCGATCTAAAAAAAGTCATTAGATTTGTCAATCATAGCACAGCTCCAGTTCTTAGTCACATGCATAAATCATTGAACCACCCGTTTCTAATATGACTTTCCTACCTCCTCTTTGCCCTTACTCCACTTCACCTGAATTCACAATACAAAGACTACGGTTGAACGTGCACTTTCATTGTCGCCAACCTGATTTTGTGCAAAGCAGCAGCTGAAATGGCTGGCATCTGCTACCAATTCGAGAAGTCGGGCACGTGCCGTTTCGGAAACGAGTGCAAATTCTCCCACATCTTCACGAATGCAGGTTCCCATCTACGTTCCCTACTGGAGCTTAAATAACGTGTGATAGCAGTCGTTCACGAAAGGTAAAAACGAGAACGGAAACAGGAAGGAGAGAAAAAAGGAGACTCGCATGAGTCATCCCTCGGTGGATCACCTTGACATATTCTTCGCTCAATATCCCGCATTCAGCTATCGGCAAAATTCCTCCTCCACTCAGGAATTCTATCGCATGTGTGATCTTTTTGGTTGGGACCGCGATGATCCTGAACGAGAAGAGGCCCATGATAGCTTCAAGACAGCTCTGGTGCTACAGTTCAATAGCCTCTATGGGACCGAAGTTGACAACCTTCAATCTTGGCGGGGACTATCTCTCGCCTTGGAAATTTTCCCGCTTCCTGAGGACCTCGAAAAGGCTAAAAAGGTAAACCCCGAACGTGGACTTTGGGGGAACGATAAGTTAGAACAAAGCTAATCGTGAAAATACTTGGGAACAGATGTTTGAGGGGAAATTCGTCAATCTTGTCGACCTTGTTGACACAGGAAATACCGGCCAGTGCGCTACCCAGTTCGATACACTTGAGAAACTCAAGGAGTACACAATCACAACAGGGAAGTACTTTCCCAAAGAGTCCGCGTATGCTGGGGGGATGCTTAAGTTTCTCCTGCGCGAAATTTTCAACGAGCATGTGGGTGGAACATCGCGTCGGAAGCGTCGCTAGGCATTAATCGTCGAGACTTTGCGCGAATGTGAGCAACGAATATGCTTGACCAAAGATTTTAGGTATTAACGTGATACAACAATGACACTATTCTCATGGAAAGAGTTAAACGTTATCTTAAGAAGTATACTTCCTTTCACGTTCAGATTATCACGGGCGTATTGACATATTTCTTTGGAAATTGATTATCACATCACGTGCAGCCTGACTTATTTGCGCCTCTATCGTTGCACTACCCCGCATTCGTTCCCAACCGACAGCAGACATCCAATAGACGCAATCTTTAGCCGACCATTAGAGCGTCCCGCTATACATGTAACGATCAGAGCCCAGGGCTTAAAACACGATTATAAGACGCATCGAATGACCACTTAGCATGGGAAAACGTACGAGGAAGAACGACGAATACTACGCTGTGATTCATGGTTTCTACCTCACTGTTCCAACGATCTTCTCGTCCTGGTAAGCATTCCATAGGTAGTGAGATCATCACGTCTCATAGTCATGGACCAATGACCACTGCTTCAGGGGAGATGCACACCCTTTGGTAGTTGGTTTTTCGAAGCCATTGTTTCATGGGTTTGTGACTTTAGCAGAGGCTGAAGCGTACATGAGAAACAACGAAGTAGAGCACTACAACCGCGATGTCAAACATGGGGCTGGGACAACAACATCAAAGAAAGGGGAAACTGCGTATTACGCGGTCGCATATGGCCACAAACCAGGGATTCGGGAATATTACCAGTAAGTCTCAGAATCTGATCACACGTATCTCGTCTAAATCATGGACAGCGGGAGCGGTGGTTCGGAGCTAGAGGTAGTGAACTTCTCTAGTACCTGTCATAAGCGTTTCCGGACGTTGGCACAGACAGAAGCCTTCATAGCGGATTGGGTGGAGATGTATGCCTGCGTCGTTAAAGCCCAGATCACTATTTAGTCGATCTTTTATAAGATACCGATGTATCATTAAAAGTCCGCGTCGATGCAGAAATATCATGTTGTTAACTGATACCATCAAACACATTTTTTAAAATACTGTAATAGATAACTTACTGAACCTTTCTTTATCACGTCAATCTCTCTGATGTCTTCTTTCAAAGCCATACCGAGATTGAGACGATCTACGGAACTCCAGATCCTGTACCTTGCATTGGATAACTCATTAGCTTTGTGACCTGTGAGAATGGCCACCTCCAAAACTACATGTCATCTAATGCGAAATAAGCCATGGTTGATCTAAGAACGGGTACCTGCTTAGAGGGGGAAGTAAGGGGGTTTGACGGTCTCCATAATTCTTAATCAATAACGCTGGGAACGCTCTCCTTGCAATAGAAAATGGACGCGTCTGGATTTGAAGCGAATGTTTGCAGACAATCTATGTTAACGTGCATCGTAGTTTTTTGATATGATCTTAGACATCCCTACTCTATACGCCTGCGACTATCTTTCTTGAATTGGTGAGACGTTACAATGGCCGAACACAGCCTTCAATTGCAGTTCAGGATGGATGACATAGAAGTCAACAAAACGTTGGATGGAAATTGCGAAGAAGCTGACGAGGATGTGCTAATTGAAGCGAGAAAGCAAGGAGACATTTACGGAAAGTAAGATGCTTCCACAGAACACCTGTTCCGGTTAAATTAATTCACATAGGTATCAGAATTGTGGGAACTGCACCAAAGGTCAAGAGGAGAATGGTACAAAAGGGGCAGAGACTAGTGCCTACGATGAACTGTAAGAGGTGTGTATTGGGCACCTAGTCAGCAACTATTGACCAGCAAAAGGGCAAATCTTCCGTGCGAAACAGTTCAAATTCCTTTTAAGATCGATCAACGTTCTGTCTCCAGCAATCGCGACCGAAGAGAAAGTCCTGTTGCCACAACCTACGGCCTACGGATGTCGGAAGCTGCGGGTGATATACCAGTCATTGTGGGTGGACTAGGCAGGACTTGTCGTTATGAAACGATTTATCGAACGTTAGGTGTGGCAGGACAAAAGGATCATCGTTCTGGCAAGGTATTTATGGAAGATGCATCATTACAGCACCCTAGAGACATGGCTGTATGTTACAATGGCGTGGGTAGAGATGTCCGACAGGAGAAGGGACAAGGTTGGGAGAGAAGGGTAACTGAAAGGAAGAACTGACGCAAAGAAAGATCCAGAGGGAGGAATACTCTGGCGGTTGGACCTACAGCTTCAGATTCGAACTGCTATCACCAATTGATTCGACCAACGCTGTTAGGGGATTTCTGTATCGTTGTTTTACATCATTAAATAGCCGCAAAGGACAGTCTTGTTAGCACTCTGAATGGTTGACTTGTGCAAAGCGAATAGGATGAGGCATACCGAGTTGAGTGGACTGAAGGTTGTTGCCGGAAAGAATAGTGTTAGACTGGGGCCACCAGACGGAGTCGAGGGTTTTCTGCCACGATAATAGTACGCCATCGAGCTGCTTGCTGATGTAGCGGCGAGATGTGAGAGCTACCGGGGGTTGATGCTGAAAAAGAAGGACATGACTGGCGGCCAGGTGGACTCAATCATGGATCATAGACGCGACGATTCGAGCGCTGAGCAACAGGATGAGGAGCGAGACGTGCCTGAAACTCAACCGACTTCTGTTGCGAGCTCGGAGCTGGGTAAGACCCAACCCCCCTGCTCGGTGATCATAATACTGACAGAGATCTCGTCCATCCAGATGTATCGCAGTCCACGAGAAGAACCTAAACTCTGTTTCAAACGCCCCTGCTCCGCTTCGCGACGGCCTTTTCTTGCCGAAGTCTGGTAAACGAGTATGCAATTTCAACGACCAAGGTCACAAGCACATCGAGTCCGCTCCCGTAGTCGGCGACGGAGTCAAGGGCGACAACAAGGAGGAAGAAAATTTACTTTACTATACTCAAAAATTCGCTCCTCGTAAAGCTTGCGGTCGTCGCCCAGGCAAAAGATGCATTGCTTTGGCTTGCACTCTGTGGGAAATGGATCCATGATATTCTCTTCCATATCATCTGCAGACGTTTCCGATTCTTAGGTCTTGCTAGAAGTGTGATATCTTTGTTGGCGATTGCGAGAATGATACTTAAGTACTTGAGTCGGTGCTTCGTGAACCTGATTCCAATTCTATAAATTGTGTTCTTAGATATATAAATAATCTAAATACAGTCTATGGGCAGCCGTTGTTGAATTTTCTATCAAACCGCTATACTCTCAACCAATCTTTTTTTCCGCACTCTCAGACTGCGGCAGCTTCGATACCACCTTCTCACACAAAGTAATGAGGGATCCAGCATTCGTAATATCGAGCGTTGTAAGCTCGACCCCAAGCTTAACCCGTATCCAATTGCGCAGCTCGACAGCAGACAGCGAATCGAGTCCGTACGCCATCAGAGGCCTGCCCGGCTCCGGCTCCGTCTCTAGCCGCAGGATCTTCACAAACTGCTCCGATACTACCTCCACGCACGCATTGCACAAGGAAGCCGCATCAGCCTCGGACTTCTGCATCATGCGGAATTGCTTGATTGCTTGATCGCTCTGGTCGCTGCCCACGCCATCGTCCATGCCACCGGCCTTACTGCCCCCACGGCCATTGAACAGATAGCTGAAACGAGGCTCGCGCGCCAAATCTGAATCGCCTTTTGGGAGTGGGAAGCCGATACCTGTGATCATCTCGGTGCTGCTGTTCGCATTAATCGGCGCGCTGGCGTCCTGCTGCAGGATCGAGTACGTTAGGATCTTGCGGAGCACGCTTTCGTTGATAGGCGTCCACTGCCGCTTGTCAAAGCGGGTGTCTAAACCGGAATCTTGCTCAGCGACGTAGCCTACGTCTTCGATCAATCCGAGGTCTACGGTGTTGGCACGCAGGCCTAGCGTTTTCCGATAGCTGGCGAAAGCATCAAGGAACGTGTTGGCTGCTGCGTAGTTGGCCTGGCCCTTGTTGCCTACCACGCCTGAGGTACTTGAGAGCATGGTGAAGAAGTCGAGCGGTTGCTTTTGGAATTCTTGAGATACTCGGTGGAGGTTCCAGGTTCCGTGGACCTTGGCGTTGATGGCGGTGTGATAGTCATCCAGCGTCATCATTTCGAAGGGTTTGTCCTGCATTTTCCGCGTTAGAGGAGCGTTTCATATATTACCAAATATCAGAAAGTCTTACCCGAAGCACCATAGCTCCTTGGATAACACCGGAAATTCTGGGACTCGCGGATTTGAACACTCGTCGGACAGACTCAACGTTGCCAACATCCCCCTTAGCCTCGGTAACTTTGCATCCATGGAAGGCGCAGCTGTCCACTATCCTGGTTGACGCAGCATCGCTGATGCCACTGCGACTGCTAACGATAATATGTCGAGCACCATGCTGGGCCATATGAATTGCTAGGGTCCCACAGGCACCTTTTAAGCCCCCGACGATGAGGTAGGAAACATCCGGCTGTAGCCGAAGTTTGCGAATCGCCGGCCTGATAGTTACCCGTACGTCTTCTTTTTCTGCGCTGGATATGACGATCTTGCCGAGATGTTTTCCGCTCCTGATATAAGCCAGAGCAGGGATAATATCCTCGAATCCAAAAGTAGTGATCGGGTGGATTGGCTTGAGATGATCGGCCTCAATCAAGGGAAAGAGCTCGTCAAAGAGTTTTTCAATTACCGAGTCTGTCATATCCTGGGTATACGAGAGATCCAATGCTCGGAAAGAGCAATTTCGATCAAAAGGCTCCATGCTCAAGGTGTTCCGGTCGACAATGTCCCTCTTACCGATCTCAATCATGGTACCGCCGTCAGCGACAATCCTCCAAGATGCGTCCAGGAGCTCCCCAACCAAGGAATTGATGATGCAGTCAACACCGCGACCACCCGTCTCTCGCATAATTTCGTCCGCAAATTTCGTGTTACGGGAAGAGAACATCCGGCTTCGTGGGATACCATGGGTGCTCTCAAGGAATTGGCGCTTTCCTTCTGTTCCAACCGTGACGTAGATCTCAGCCTTCTTGTATTGAGCCAACTGGATGCAGGCGATACCTACTCCACCTGTTGCTGAGTGGATGAGAATGGACTGGCCCTCTTTCAAGTTCGCTAAGTGGTGTATGGAGTAGATGGAGCACAAGTATACCGAAGGAATGGTTGCCGCTTCCTCAAAGCTCATCGAGGCTGGGATAAGATGGCAACGCTCGACAGGAACCCGGACACGATTCGCATAACTGCCTCCTCTCAGCATGCAGACACGGTCACCAACCTCAAATTTCGTCACTCCCGGGCCAAGCCGTTTAACAACGCCCCCACATTCGAGACCGATGTTGTGTTCGTCGTCTGGCACAATTCCCATGGTGATAGCGACATCTTTGAAATTGACACCCGCAGCCACCACCTCAACCTCGACATTTCCTGCATCGAGTTGACCCTCCTCAAGCTCTGTCTCGCACCACATCAGACTCTGCAGCGTGCCTAATCGCTCAGCTCTGAGCCGCACTTGCACCTCGGTACCGTGGAGATCTTTGACGATAGGCTCAAGACCCTCCGCTTCGGCGTTCTTAAAGTTATTCACAGCAGCGTCTGGCATGATCCGCGGGATGTACAGCAAACCATTGCGCTCCATGTACTCGGTCTCTGCGGAGTCCTCGCGTCTGATTGATGCGAGCACTTTCTCGATTGCCCAGAATGTTGCTGGGCTTGTGCTGGACTGGACGTCCAATGTGATCAGCTTCGCCGAGCTATCCTCTTGACGTGCCACTCGGAAGAGACCATTGATCATTGCATTGTCTGGGTTTGTGACAGAGTCTTGCGCCCCTTTGGTGACCCAGAGAAGGGGATTTCCGGAGCTGACAAGCCCCTTGATGGCCTCCCACTGTTTCCCATCGGCCTGTGTAAGAACCGGATTCCACAGCTCGTCGAGAATCAACACTACTGCTCCGTCTGTTGGTTTCGAAGAAGAATATGTTTGGTGCCTAATCGTCCAACCTGAAGCTTCCAATAAAGATTGAAGGGTTGGTGGAAGGGCTTGTGGCGTGGTCTTAGCTAGACGGACGACAAGGAGATTCCTCCCCAAACCAGTTCCCGGATACGTTTCAGTGCTGCTCCACAGGTACGCTAGACTGCTGTTGCTCGTAGTAGCAATCTCGAGGCTTGAGCCCGAACCATTAGCGTAGCCGTATTCGGAAGACTTTTTGGCTGCATCCTGGTCCCAGGCGGCGGAACTAATAGAACTTGCCGGCCTGTTGACCTGAGAGCCTGAAGACTCAGACGGTGTTTCGGGCGTTTCGGGCGTTTCGGGCGTTTCGGGCGAAGGCGTCGGATTGACAAATTCGAACCCGTCTGAAGACCCGCTCTCTACACTCTTTGCCGCTGCCTCATCCTTGTGCCGGATGAAAAGCGTAAATTCGTCAGCAGAAAGAAGCGGCTTCAGGTTCTTGACCAATTCTTCTATACTGGGGACAGTGGTACTTTCTGATGCATTGATGATGGCGAGATCGTAGGCGACCTCGGTAGACAGGTCAAGGGCTTCCTTTTCCGGGCTGAATGTGAGGAACGAAGCCTCCTCCTTGCCTTCGTACTGTGTCTGCACATTGACCAAAGCTTTGGCATTAGACGAGACGAAATCATATTTGGAATATGCCGCTCTGGCCGACATGTCGCTAGCACCGAACCACATGCACGAAGTATTTGTATCGTCGAGGTTAACCTCCAGAACCTTGAGCGCAGGCTTCTTATGTGCAATCAGGTCGAGTACGGTGTCGAGCTTATTTGGTGCTTTATCTGGCGTAAGAAACATCATTTGATCCTGAGTAAAGAATGTAATATCGGGTTTCCAGGAGACGGAGTGAAAAGTGTGCGGATCAGGCTTCGGAACCACGTCCAGTTTGGTGTAGTTGAGGCCGGTTATTCGCACCATCAGTTGGTTGCTTTCAGAATCGTAGGTGGACGTGTTAGCCACCCAGCTCTTTTCTGCGTCCAGTCGGCCACGGCCTGAGTATAATGATGATGCGACTGAACGGCCCTCATTTAGACGAGAGGGGAGTTTGTTAATGACGAGGTCGTCGAGGAGCGAGGGAACCATCACACTTTTAACTTTAGTGCGATCGCACATGACGTTGGAAATGCTGGCCGTCTGAAGGCAGCCGTCGAGAGCTGCAGGATGAATTGGGTAGTACGACTGGGGAGAATGTTTGCTCTCGGGCGGCGACAGCGACACCAAAGAACGACTGAAGCGCTGACCGCTGACAGCTTCAAACTTGATCAGTCTCTGAAACGTGGGGCCGAAGTCATTTCCCCACTCGCGCTGGCACTTATACCACAATTTGGGAGCTTGTGGCGATTTCAGTGATGCGACTTTCTCGCCTTCCAGGCGCTCATCGATAGGATCCTGGATACGGGCCAGACCATGGCAATGCTCTGAAACGACGTCTCCTTCTGACGTTGAGATGCGGAATTCGTGCCAGTCTTTGCTGCCAGGTACTTTCATCAGCGTGAATGTGATCTGAAGATTCTTGCCCTCCTCAAGCACCAAAGCTCTGCTGAAGCGCACATTCCGAAAGCGATAACATAAATCGTTGGGGGCAAGATCAGTAGCGTCTTCGGGCTGAAGAAGAGCACGATGCTTCTGGTATAGGGCTTCCACCGCCATAGTGATGAAGCCCATGCCAGGCATGATCGTATCTCCACCTATATAAGGTCTTGAATTAGCATTTCGCAACCTTAGGAGTGTTCACAACGCCTGATACAATCGAGCATAGGAAAATGGACTCTCGAAGCACAAACTCACCCATACGATGATCCATCAGGAAGGGTACATTAGCGACATTTAGGTGCGAGCGCCATGTTGGTGTATGCCACGAGCTCCCAAGAACCTTGCTGCCTAGCAAGTCGTGAGCGACGTACTTTCTGAATCGCCAGTCTTTGCTTGCAGCATTTTCGTGCCAATATTTGACGGAGTGATTCCATTTGTAGTTAGGAAGGTCGGTAATGGTGCGTTCTTTGCCATCGTACTGATTGACAACTGACATGTCGATGGGGGCACCTGCTGCAAACAGGCGGCCAGCAACATCAAAGAGCGATTTGACAGCATCTGCACCCCGGGACCAAGAAGCACAGTAAGAGACATCTCCTCCAATTGCAGCGGGCAGAGACTTTGAGATCTGAGAGACTGGTCCTGCCAAAGCTCCCGACGGACCGATTTCAATGAGGAATTTAGGGGCTTTATTGTCCTCGAGCAGCGCCTTGAGCCCTTCGTCAAAACGGACGGCGGAGACCATATTCGTCTTCCAATAAGACGCGTCAGCTGGGGTTGTTTTCTTGGATTTCGTGACCGACGAGAACCAAGTGACATCACCAGTCGAGGTGGCTGCAGACTCGCTGTCAAGTGGGTGAAAGTTATCGTCCGAAGTAAAGAGCTTCTCGTACTCCTGGCCAATGACACCCATAAATTCGGAGTGATAAGCTAAGTCAACTTGTAAACGTCTGGCAAAATGACCGGCAGCTACGAGTTCCTCCCTCAAGGCCTCGAGTGTTGCATGCTTTCCGGAAACCGTCACGCTGCTCGGACTGTTGAAGCACGCGATGCATGCCCGTCCCACGTGCTTTTCAAGAAACTTAGAAGTAGCATCAGCACCAAGGCCCACTGCTAGCATGCCGACATCTCCGTCAACGTCTTTCTTGCGATTCAAGGCGGCTCGGCCACGGTAGAAGGCTGCGATAATAGCACCGGCACGATCAAGAAGTCCAGCAGAGTATGCAGCAGCAATCTCCCCTGACGAATGGCCAACAACACTGCGAGGCTTAATATTCCACGTCTCTAGCACGGCGATAATACACAACTGAAGTGCTGTAACCAGAGGTATAAATGAAAGACGAAAAACAAAGATTAGATATAGACGTAGTACTAAACCTAGTACATAATGCGCAAATGACAAAAAGTCACGAAAACACGCTTACCTGTCTACTTCTAAATGTCAAAGAAGTTTTTAATCATGTTATGTTGAAACAGCTGATCAAAATATTGATTAAATTAAAAATATCAATCAATTTAATCAGTTGAGTAAAATGCTTCTTGCAAAACCGATTTACTAACTTAGCATTTCATAAAACCAAAGAAAATAATCACAGAAATATTATAAGATTTATCTATTTCGCTCATTTTATTTCTAATTTATATTCAATACTTGTTTTCAAAGATTTGCGCAAAGATTGAAAATTTACAGTCACTCAGCTACATTGACGACGTAGCACTATACGTGAAGGGAAAGAATATTGATAAGAATGTTATAACGCTGAAAAATGTAGCAAAAATCGCTTTTACATGTGCAAAGAAAAATACAGTGCAATTTAATAACTTAAAATCTGAATTGATTTATTTTGAAAGTCACAAGATGACACTCAATCAAATAATTATTCTACTCAATAACATAATTATAAAATCAAAGATATGCGTACAATGTCTAGAAGTTTGACTGAATTAAAAGCTCAATTTCAAAGTTTATGTGCAAACGAAAATTGCAACAGTCACAAGAACGCTACACTCGCTGTTTAAATTAATGAATAGCAAATAGAAACTAAATGTCAAATCAAAAAACAGTTATATTTGACATGCATTACGTTCATTAGTGATTATAACGCCAAAATCTAGTGAAATAATCAAAAAAGCTACTTAGTCAAATTTCGCAAACTGCAAAACGCTGCACTACGAAAAATTCTGAGTACGTTTTGAACATTATTGATGAATGCTATGCAAATAGAAGTCAAAATTTCGTTGGTAGAAGTATGATTAGACCAAAAATGCAAGAATTATGCAATTAAAGTAGTTGAATTATTGAAAAAACATTCTATCAGAAAAAGAACATTTATTTCGTACTCATCTCAATACTTTACCAAACTGAATCTAAATCTAGACTAAAATGAGATGAAGTTGAATTTACCTAAAAAAGTTTAGAAGTGCAAAGACAGATTCACGCAGATATATCAAATATTAAACAAAGTGCAAAAAACACTAAATTCAATAAAAGAAATCGAAATTTCTCACTTTAAGAAATCATAAAGTCAAGAAATCAAACATTTAGCAAAACTGCAAATCAAAAGGCAAAACTCGCGAAACAATTAATACACACTCTAGAGAATTAGAAAGAGTTACCAAAAAGACGAAAAACATAGTAATGTATATTGACGCATCGCAAATTTGAAAAAGATAGCAAAAGTCAAAACAGAAATTGAAACAACAGTGATATTTACGCATGATCTCATTAGATGCAGCAAAGCGACAAGCATGTTCAACAAAATTATCATAAAAGAAGCAGAATTGCAATGTGCAGCGAAAAAGTACTCAAAAACAGCGAAATTTGAATGTACATAAACAGTCAAATGACTTTGCAAAGACTAAACGCAAAAAGTAATGTCAATTCAAGATTATTCAATAACATACGGCAAAACTTAGTCAATTTGCGTCAGAATCAGTGTCAAATTCGCATACAGTGAATATTGAGTTGCAAAGACATTATTGAAAACGAAAAAGCAGATTATTTGGTCAAAATTGCTGCTTAAAAAGTATTAGTTACCAATCACATGGAAATAATCATTATAAGCTTCATCAAAAAGCAAGTTTGCAAAGAGATGAAATTACAATGATTAAATGTTTAGAAAATCAGTACTAAAAAGAAAAACCAGTATTAAAAGCACATAATGAATGTAAATCTGAGTCATATATCACTAAAAAGGCTTCGAAAAATTGATAGACTAACGTTTTCGATCTTTATTCAGCTGAAAATAGAACACAACTATTTCAAAAGCTATTTACATTGATTATCGAAGAATAATTCGAATAAATGCTATAAAATATGCTCTGCAAGTTAAACGTTGAAGCATTTACTACTAAATTGCAAGCATTATAGATCAAAGTAGATAAAGTTAAAGAAAAAAGCTCAACTCAAAAACACAGACACTATATTGACACTGTTTATCATCAAAATCAACAGAAACGCAATACTAAAGTATTTGAAAAATACTCAAATTGCAATCAGAAAAAAATTGGCCGGCAACGAGATTTACCTGTACGAGGTGCTGGCTACGAACCTTCTGCAAGCTATGCTTGTCAGAAGAGCTGAACAATCTCATCGACAGAGCAGTAACAACGCGTTACGCTCACATACACAGATCGAGCATCGCATCGCGATGCTCACAAACAACAAGACCACGTGGCTAAATGACCATGTGGCCAAACAGTGATCAAACAGCGAATGAAAGCCCACGTTGAAGTGGCCAGCTTTCACATACACAGACCGAGCATTGCATCGCGATGCTCACAAACAATAAGACCATGTGACTAGATAATTATGTGGCCAAACAGAGAATGAAAGCTCACGTCGAAGTGGCCGGCTTTCATATACATAGACCAAAGCCCGCCTAGCCCGCTCAGCTAGGTGGTCAAACAGCAAATCCGGAAGCCCACGTCGAAGTGGCCAGCTTTCAGTTACATAGACCAAAAGCCCACCTAGCCCGTTCAGCTAGGTGGCCAAACAGCGAACGAGAGCCCACGTCGAAGTGGCCGGCTTTCATATACATAGACCAAAGCCCGCCTAGCCCGCTCAGCTAGGTGGTCAAACAGCAAATCCGGAAGCCCACGTCGAAGTGGCCAGCTTTCGCACATAGATCAAAACCCGCCTAGCCCGCCCAGCTAGGTGGTCCAACAGCGAATTCGAAAGCTCACGTCGAAGTGGCCAGCTTTCATACATAGATCAAAGCCCGCCTAGCCCGCTCAGCTAGGTGGTCAAACAGCGAATTCGGAAGCCCACGTCAAAGTGGCCAGCTTTCACATACATAGACCAAAGGTCACCTACCCTCCAGGTGGCCAAATGAAAATTCGGAAGCTCACGTCGAAGTGGCCAGCTTTCACAATTTCGAGTTGTCTATATGACCACTTGGTTATATAGACAGTTCACGCGCTCGTATGCGCATTCTAACGGTCTGACTGCTCAATGGGAAGATATACTGCATCGACTTTGGCTAGATTACATGTAATTTAGCGTACACACAGCGCTTCAGTGCTACTATTTAGATAGATAGCATCGTGTTTCATAGCCTTAGGCTGCATAAGCACGTAAAACTTGAAGAAATCAAAAAAAAAAAAAAAAAAATGATTAGAAACAGAAGACTAAAAGATGAAATTTGCAAAGAGAAAAATGAAAACAGAAGTATGACTAAGAAATTTTGAACTATCGCGCTTGTATGCGCATTCTATCAACGTAACTGCTCAATAAAAAGATATAAAGCATTGATTCTGACTAAGTTACATGTAACTTAGCATACATACAGTGTTTAGATAGTGCTATAGTCATAGACTGCATGCACTTAATGAAGAAGAAAAATTATCTTGAACAGAATTGATAATAAATATATACATTAATGAAAAAAACTATTAGAACTTAGTCATAAATTTGATTAAAATATAAGTGAGAGAAAAACAATCATAACGCGCGCAAATCAAATTTTTGAAAAACGCATTACAAGCAAGGGAGAAATAATTTAAAAGATAATTAAATGATGATGAATTGTAAGAACAGCAGCAATGCTGATTCAGAAACAATTGCGAACATTGTTAATTTATTGCAAAAAGACAGCAACATGAAGTTAAAATGCTTATGTAATGAAGAAAAGTATATTGTCAGCATTATTGATCTTCTAACACAAACATCAATGTTAAAGAAAGAGAAAAACAAAGATTATTTATGAAAAAAAGTAATCTTAAAGCTGATTCAACGTCTTTGAAAGAATTTAAAAGAAAGAAACAACAGAAATCTGAATTTATTTATTGAAAAAAATGTATAAAAGTTGAAAACATTCATTCAACTGCTTAACAAGCAGTTATAAATATAAGAAAATATGCATTTTACATCAGAAATTACATCATCATAAACTGATATAACAAGAGAAAAAGCTATTATACAAATACAATGACTTAGAAAGAATTTGTTATTGCTTTGCAAGAAACAAGAGATCATAATGAAGATAGTAGAAAGAAAGAAAATATAAAAAGTACAAAAGAAGTTTGTTGACCAAATTTTGCAAAGAATTACAAATGTATTAACAGCACAACAAAACTTAATCATATCACTTTGCAAGCTAAAAAGTGAAGACATTACACTACATGCAATAAGTTTAGAAGTTTAGACAACTTTAGAAAAATCTTAAACATGAGCAAAAGAAATTGCAGACTCAACAGACATAATGCATCAAATCTTTGCAGTACTAACGCATAAAGTGCACATTATATTCAACATAAGCAATCAAGAACTGATAACTAAGAAACTAATAAAAAAATGATGCAGAACTTCAGAATTTTGCTTTTTTGAGATTTGTCTCGAAATATTTCATATTTTAACTTTGAAGATTTAGATTTTAAAAGTAATCTGACTTGAAAGATTGATCAAAAGTAAGAAGATTTACTTATTGCTCATTTTAAAAATTGTAATTAAAAACGTTGATAAATTATTTATTGAATGTAAACAAGCTAAACTTGTATCAAGAATGCATTTAAAAATTGTTTAAAAAGAACAGCTGCATTATACAATGCTTCAAATTTAATTATATAATTGAGTTTTGCAAGAAAGAGTAATGTATTGATAAATGTGCAAATAAACATCACATTAAAGAATGTATTGTGCTTTCAAATAAAACACATTGCGTAAATTGTAATAAATGTCATAAATTTTGAAGATGTACATGTCTCTATGTCAGGACCGTGCCTAGATGATACAACCAATGGAGGTCAGGGTTGATAGTGCTTGATCTTTAGAGGTAGCTATAACTGAATATTAAGAATACAGAAGAAGGTTGGTACAAAAGCTTCTATTTAT
>JAABUZ0100000770.1_pt1 | contig 71366 bp, 68 predicted proteins | sample 5562091 | NCBI WGS metagenome assembly JAABUZ01 (sample SAMN12813069, study PRJNA571459) | rock metagenome | isolation source: Antarctica rocks | place: Antarctica: Victoria Land, Linnaeus Terrace sud | collected 2015-12-21
CGCAGACCGACTTTGGCGGCAAGATGACGACGTTCGGCTATGACCCGCTCTCCGGCCGCTTGATGAGCAAGACGGCTTCCATCGGCGGAACTCCCACGGGCGAAAGCGTCTCGTTCACCTACAACACTGATGGCACCCGTGCCACCGCCACGCGGACCACTGCGTCCGGCAGCAGCGTCGGCACAGTCTACGCCTATTACCCAAACGGTGACTACCGCCAGGGCCAGCTCAGGAGCGTGACGACGGCCGGCAAGACTATCACCTACGACTACGACCTGCTGGGCAACAAGATCAGCACCCTGACCCCCGGTGGCAGCAGAGTTAGCTATGCCTATGACCCGCTGAACCGCCTGTTCACAGTGACGCACCCGGACAGCGCTATTACCACGTTCACTTACGACAAGGTGGGCAACCGCCAGAGCGTCAGCCGTGCGACCTCGGCCACTGCCGCCCCGTTCAGCACCACGTTGTACTACTACGATAGCCTGAACCGCCTGACTGACCTCATCAACCAGACCGGCGGCGGGGTGGTCGTGTCCAGCTACCACTATGGCCTGCGGGCCGACGGCAAGCGGCAGTCCCTCACCGAAAGCGGCCCGTACACGAACAGGGGCCTGACCGTCTACACCTACGACGACAGCGGCAAGCTCACGGAGGAAAACGGCCCCTACGCCGACATCCAGTACGGCTACGACAACGTCGGCAACCGCCTGACCAAGACCGTCACGGGCGCAGCGGCCTCCACCAGCGCGACGCTGGCAAACGGTATCACGCTGGTCAACGGCACCACGAACTATGCCTACGACCTGAACGACCGCATCACCAGCCAGACCGGAACTGCCGGCACAGTCACGCACACCTACGACGCCGACGGCAACGAAACCACGGTCAACGGGCAGGCGGCAGGCTACGACTTCGAGAACCACTTGGTCAGCTTGGCAAGCACGACCAACAACACGCTCTTGGCGAGCTACATCTACGATGCGGACGGCAACCGCTACTCGGCTGGCAACAGCACGACCACGACCAGCTACGTTGTGGATACCAGCCTTGCCTATGCTTCGGTGGTGGAAGAATACACCGGCACGACGCTTGCCAATGGAACGCTTGCGGCCCGGTATGACTACGGCGATGACCTGGTTCGCATGGACCGGAGCAGTGGGGTCTACTACTACATTTACGATGGCCTCGGAAGTACCCGGCAGCTTGTGAACACGAGCGGCACGGTCACCGACAGCTATGGCTACTCGGCGTTTGGGGAGATGGCGTCGCATACAGGCAACACCCAAAACCCGTTCCTGTTCAACGCCCAGCAGTTTGATGGGGCCAGCGGCGACTACTTCCTGCGAGCCAGGTACTACGACCAGAGCAATGGGAGGTTTATCAGCCAGGATCCGTTTGGCGGAAGTGACCAAGACTCTGTTAGCTTGCACCGCTATCTGTATGCGGGAAACAACCCAGTCAACATGGTTGACCCTGGGGGGAAAGAAGAAACACTTTTTGGTGTTTCTATTGGGACTGGCATCCAGGCTTCGTTAATTCAATCAAGTGTTCTTTACGGTGCTCTTGGTGCAGCTGGCGCTGCTTGGGACACAGCTTTACAAGGTGGTAGTTCAGGGCAGGTTGCCGGGTCAGCGGGCACTGGCTTAGTATTTGGTGCTCTCGCAGGTGTTGCCTCAAGAGTTCCCGGACTTAATCTTCTTTTAACGGGTCTTGGTACCGGTCTAGCTGTAAACGGTGCCGTATCTGCCTTCCAGAGCGGAAATGTTCCACTTGGCATTTATCGCTCAGTATGGGCGGTAGTTGGTGTACTAGGATTGCCCAAAGCTATCCAAACCGCTCGTATAGCAGAAAACCAGGCTATGCTATGGAGGTTCGTAGCAGATGGCGCAGATACTAGTACAGTTGGTTTATATCGTGCTGTTGGAATTAGGGAGTACAATGACGTAATGAGTAGCAATACGTTCAGGCCCGGAGGAAATAGCATGGAAGGACGGCAGTTCGCTTTTACTTTAGATGAAGCTTTGGAGTATGCACGGACTGATCCAAGCAAAGTGGCAGTAATAAAGGCAACTGTAAATACGGAGGCTTTACCTAACTTTGACTTTTCTGACAGAATTGATCCATTTATCTTCAAAAATGGCGTGGTAACGGTTCAGCCAGGATCACAAAGCGACATTTTTCACTCTAATCTGTTGTCAGTTGAACATGTCTTCTAAGATGACAAGCAAACACGCTTTAATCCGGTTACTCACTCAAGAAGAGGGGGGGCGATTTTCTGATCCCCTACCCAATTACCATGTTCAAGTAGAGGTGGGTAATATTTTCACGTCATGCGTGGTTCATCCAGTTCCGAATATAGATATTATAGCACGAGGCCAAAATATAGAAGTGATGCTTGCATTCACGTTTTATGAACATGTTAAAGATGTTTTGGACCAGATGGTAGACTTTGAAATGTACGAAGGCTCAAAGAAAATTGGCAACGGCAAATTTATTGAGTAATAATATCTGGAACTGTTTTGTTAGGTAAACAGGTTTTCGCTTCCAAGCCTGGCAGCTTCGACAACTTTGACGATCTAAATTGCATCCGCCTGCCCCTTTCCTCCGAGTAGGTTTGTTCCTTGACAACTGAGTGCGCTGCCGCCTTTCGCGAGGCGGCAGACCCTCAATCATACTGAAACCTTAGCGAAAGCCAGCTCAAGTCCGTCACGACGCAGACCGGCACCGGGCCGCTGCTGACCATCAGCTACACCTACGACCTGCTGGGCAACAAGATTAGCACGACCACGCCAAGCCTTGCGGCTGCGAGCAAGACCGTAGCGTATGGCTACGACGTGCTCAATCGTCTCAGCACAGTGACGCACCCGGACAACGCCGTGACCACGTTCCTGTACGACAAGGTGGGTAACCGCCAGAGCGTCACCCGTGCGAACGCCGCCGGGGTCATGTTCAGCACGACAATCTACACCTACGACCTGCTGAACCGGCTGACCGACATCACAAACTTGAATGGCAGCAACGGCCTGGTGTCCAAGTCCCACTACGGCCTGCGGGCTGACGGCAAGCGCCAGAGCGTCACCGAGACCGGCCAGGCGACGAGCGGCGGCACAACCAACTACACCTACGACGATCAAGGCAAGCTGACCCAGGAAGCCGGGCCGTATGCCACCATCGCCTATGGCTATGATAACGTCGGCAATCGCCTGACCAAGACCGTCACGGGGGCTGCGGCTTCCACCCCTGCGACGCTGGCGAACGGCATCACGCTGGTCAACGGCACGACAAGCTACGCCTACGACAACAACGACCGCATCACCAGCCAGACGGGAACTGCCCTGGCGGTCACGCACACCTACGATGCGGACGGCAACGAAACGACGGTCAACGGGCAGACGGCCCTCTACGACTTCGAGAACCACCTGGTCAGCCTGGGTAGCGTAGCCTCGTATGTCTACGATGCCGACGGCAACCGCGTCAGCGTCACCGGTCCCAGCGCCAATGGCACCGTGACAACAAACTATGTCGTGGACCCCAGCCTGCCCTATGCGTCGGTAATTGAGGAGTATGCAGGTAGCAGCACCACGCCCTCCGCCCGGTACGACTACGGCGATGACCTAGTTCGCATGGACCGGAGTAGCGGGGTCTACTACTATATTTACGATGGCCTCGGAAGTACCCGGCAGCTTGTGAACACGAGCGGCACGGTCACCGACAGCTACGGCTACTCGGCGTTTGGAGAGATGGCGGCGCATACGGGTAATACGGTCAACCCGTTCCTGTTCAACGCCCAGCAGTTTGACGGGGCTAGCGGCGACTACTACCTGCGGGCTAGGTACTACGATCAGAGTAACGGGCGGTTCATCAGCCAGGACCCGTTTGGCGGGCGTAATGCTGATCCTGTTTCACTGCATCGCTACTTATATACGAGTGATGACCCATCTAATCGTGTCGATCCAGGTGGTAAGGACGATCTCCCTGAGACCATCGAAGCAACAACCGAGGAAACAGGTCTTGGCGCAAAAGAGGGCGCAGTTCAGGCACAAGTTAGTAGAACTATTCTGTCCCAAATATACGGAGCAGCATTTAGATCCCTCCAATATTCTGCATTAAGAAGTTTAGGATCAGCTGCTACTACTGCTGCGGTGGGTATTGGTGTTGACGCATTTTACTTGCAGCAACTAAAGCAAACAAGTCAAGGTAGCGATCTCGTATACCACTACACGGACAAAAAAAGCGCAGAAGAGATTCAGCGAACGGGAGAAATGAAAACAACAGATAATTACAGGGGAACTCAATACACCTTCCCACCCGGCGCTTACGCAACAGATATTGCACCTTTCGACTCGGAATGGCTAGATGGGGCTGCACCAACTGCAGCAACAAAATCAAACTTATCTGCTTACTTCAAGGGTGGATTAGTTGACATCGATAAGGTAAGTTGGTATGTTGCCATTGATATTACTGAAGACAGTTTCAGACGTTTGGAATATCCTGGCATTGATCACTTTTATATCAAAGATGGACCGCAGGGAGGTACGGTTCCGGTGACTGTTTCTTCAATTGGGTTCAATCCAATGCCCGATCGATAACAACAAAATCATGAAAAATCAAGAAATATGGCCTGTATTTAGAAGCAATGCTTGTCGCACCGGATTTTTACCTGTACGCAGTAGATCTTCAGCGCCTTGTGTAGAATACAAAGTGAAAGTTGGGGACTATTTGTATTCCTCCCCGGTGGTGTCTAAGAGTATATACTTTCTTTCTTATAGCAAAGACCAAAGTAGAATATGTGCACTAGATCGAGTGACAGGAGCAGTATGCTGGACTTACGATCTTAACCTTCTACCACCTTATCCCTGGTATTCTGTTGCGGTACATCAGAGCAATATTTATGTGTCAGATTACGGGCGGTTTTTCGCTCTAGATGCTTTCTCTGGTAAGCTACTGAGGCAGAACAATCAGTCAGAAAAGTGGTTTGCATTGACTTCTGCAGTATGTGATGATCAAGCAGTGTATGTTGGCAGCAACTATATGAGTCTCCACGCTTTTAGTCTTTCCTCACTAGAGGAGAAGTGGTCATTCAATACAAAATCTAACATTACGGCGGATATATCTGTATCTGATAATGGCATAGTTGTGGTTTCTCAGAAGCCAGGAGTTTCTTTTGTAAATTGCGTCGACAAGATGTCAGGCGAACCTTTATGGACATCTGAGTTCTTGAACGCTTCTATAAGAGCTTGCCCTGTTATCTCGGGGGACATTGTATATATTGTTTCTGTGAGATTTCGGGAACCCCAAAAATATAACCTTTATGCACTGAATGTCCAAAATGGTGTATTGATTTGGAAAAAAGAGTTCGAGCCAGCAGAACATAATTTCAACTCTAGATCAAGGAATAATAAAAGCTTGCTAGGCTCTTCGCCATCCATCGCTGGTAATGAAATATATATTGGTTTGCCAGATGGTCACTTGTATTCTCTTAACATTAATAATCAAGAGATCAATTGGTCGTTTCTTTCTTCGGGCTTTATAGAAAGCTCGCCAGCTGTTACTAACGATGCACTTTACTTCGGTTCAATGGATGGTACTTTACATACATTGGATAGGCACACAGGATCAGAGAGATGGAACTTTAAAGCAAGTTCTAGCATATGTGCTTCTCCTGCTGTTACTAGCGAATCGGTTTTTTTTGGCTCAATTGACGGATGGTTTCACGCCTTATCCTTATAAACACCAGTTCATCGCGCGAGAGTGACTATGCCTTGCAGGTATGAAGGGCAAGACGGCAAAAAAGTGCTATCGGTAATCATGAGATAAGCGATAGCAGTGTCGATACTGGTTTGAGGGTTCCAACGGCATCCGCCCCGCCTGTGTCCTTGAAATAGGCTTGTTCTTTGACAACCGAATGCGCTGCCGCCTTTTGCGAGGTGGCAGATGCTCCCAGCAAACACATCTCGATTTTGCAACATCTTCTTTTCTCGGCAAGATCACAGAAAGAAACCTCATGGCTACCCGTTCTCCTTCTCGCCTCAACCAGTCCATCCGTTATCCCTGTCGCACTCTCGCCGCGTTTTCGGCTTTGGTCCTGCTTCTGACCGCCGCTGTACACGCAGAGACCTTTCCCGCCGTGCCCACCCGTACCCTGCCGCCCTCGTTCGTAGCAGCGACCCCTCAGCCCCAGAGCAAGCCGCGCCCGGCTTCTCCCGGCATCCCCTTTGCCGGCCTCAGCATTCAGGCCCAGGACGGCGTCTCTCTCCTGTACGAGAACCAGGGAGAGCGCAACTTCGGCACCCTTAACCCCCTGGACACGCCCAAAATCCAGGCTGTCTTTCACCTCAAAAACGAGACGGACAAGCCGATGCTCCTAGAGCGTCTTCAGCCGTCCTGCCACTGCACTCATGTCGAGGCCATTCCTCCCCAGATCGGGGCGCTGACGATTGCGCCCGGCCAGACCCTGGCCCTGCATGTCAGCGTGGACCTCGCCGGGCATCCCGCCGGCAACCTCGAAAAGTCCGTGTCCGTGTATGTGCCTGGCCAGACCCAGCCTGCCGCTGTGCTGGTCATGGAGGCCACCCTGACGCCGCTTGTCGCCCTGTCGCCGCCGCTGCTGGACTTCGGCACCGTGCCCGCCGGCAAGGCAAAGCCCCTGACGCTCACCGTCACCGTGGACCCGCGCCTTGCCCCGAGTGGCACCCTGCCCGCGCTGCGCTCCTCCAACAGCGCCCTGCGCCTGGTCCCGCAGCCAACCATCGTCACGCATGTCGCCGGAGCCGGCGGCGGGCCGAAGACCATCAGCCGCACTTACGTTGTTTCGGTGCCGGCGAATGCCCCGCTCGGCCCGATTACCGGCACCCTGTCGTTTGCCCCCACCGGCGAGCCGAACTCCGTGGCCGCTCAGGCGTTCGCCGGCGGCTCCGTCCTGCTGCTGGGCCAGGTGCAGGGGGAAGTGGGAGCCGTGCCGCAGACCCTTTCCTTCGGCACTGTCAAGCAGGGCGAAGAAGCCAGCCGCCAGATTTCGCTGCTGGGGAACCAGGCAAGTGACGTGAGGACGCTCTCCACCGCGTCGCCCAGTCCCTACATCACTGCCCATCTGATGCCGCTTGCCACTTCGTTTGGTGCCGGCAGCCAGCTTGTGACCAGCGCCCGCAGCCTGACCGTCACGCTCAGCCCGCAGGCCCCCGCCGGCACGATGCAGACCCAGCTCAGAGTGACCCTCGCCAGTGGCCGCCGCCTGATCATCCCCATCACCGCCTATGTCAGCGCCCCCGTGAACTATTGAATGAACTATTGAGTCTGAGTTATGATCACGAATTTCCTACAGCATCGCCTCGACCGCCGCCGTCTCGTTCCAGTTTTCGCGCTGGGCCTTCTGCTGATCCTGCCCCTCAGCATCTCCGCGCAGCGCCTGGACCCGCCGCTGTTTTCGCCCGCCCCGCGCCAAACGCCGCCGCCGGGCCAGCTGCTTCTCGCCAAGCCCCACATCATCAAACGCATTGTCACCAGGCCAGTCGTCACAAAAGCGCAGCTTAATCAGGCGCTAATCGCGGAGGCGTTTCGCGGCAATGCTGCCCATGTCGCCGGGCTGCTCACGCAAGGGGCGGACCCAAATGCAAAAGGCCCTACCGGAACACCAACTCTCTGCTACGCCGTCGCCGCCAAAAGCAATACGGTCGCGGCACTGCTGCTGGGGCATGGCGCTCATCTGAACGCCGCAGACCCGCATGGGAATACGGCGCTGGCCGAAGCTGTTGGCCTCCGCGCCGACGCGCTGGTGAAGCTGCTGCTGCAAAAAGGCGCAAATGTCAACGCCCGCAACGGCGCTGGCTTCACGCCGCTTGGCATCGCAACCGTGAACAACGACGCGGCGGCCATGCGCCTGCTGATTGCGCGAGGAGCGAACGTCAATACGCCGCAGCAGCGAGGAGTGATGCCGCTTGAACTGGCAGCGGGCCTAGAACACCCAGAGGCCGTGCGCCTGCTGATCGAAGCGGGCGCTCTTGTCAATGCCACTGCCAAAAATAACACGACCTCCAAGACCGAGGAGCCGCTGCTGCTGATCGCTCTGGCTGGAAGCCGACGCGCCTCAGCAGACCCGAAGACCGCCGACGCTGTAAAGAACGCAGACAGCATCTTGCTGGAGCTGCTGGATCACGGGGCGAATGCCAACGCACGCAGCACGGACAACCGCTTGCCACTTTTGGTCAGCACGGCACTCGGTGACCTGACTGCCACCCGGCTTCTTTTAGAGCATGGAGCAAACGTCAACGCCCAGGATGACCTGAGTAGGACCGCCCTGATCCTGGCTTCCGCGCAAGGCGATGCGTCGCTAGTGCGCTTGCTTCTGGCAAGCGGAGCCTCCGTAAATGCCCGCGACAAAGCTGGCTACACCCCGCTGCTTTGGGCCACACGCGGCAGCCACACCGCTATCGCCGGCGAGCTGCTGCAAGCGGGGGCAGAAGTGGATCAAGGAAACACTCAAGGGCTAACCCCACTCATGGCCGCTTGCTACCTGGGCAACCTCCCTCTCACGAAGACGCTGATCAGCCACGGCGCAAACGTCAAAGCGGCTGACCGCAATGGCTACACAGCGCTGATCCTAGCGGTTCATTCCGGCAGTGTTCCCCTTGTCCAGATGCTGGTAAGCCGAAGCGCAGATGTGAATGCCCATACCCATCAAGGACTGACAGCCGTGAACTACGCTGGCGGCCACAAAGCACTTCTGGCCCTGCTGCTTCCGCGACTAGCAGCCCACCCTGTGCCCACTTCGGCGGCTGGCATGAAAACCCTTCCGCTGGCTCCCCTTGTTCCTATGGCTCCCAACGCAGCGACTAATCCCGCAACACCCGCGAACCCTAGCCCAACGGCCAATCCTAGTTCTGCAATTAATCCGGGTTTGCCAATGGTGCCACCGGGTCCGGGGCTGCCAAGCATTACGCATCTGCCATCTGGTCCTTTAGTGCCCGGAGCCAATGGAACGCCGCACTTGCCAGGTCAGCCTTAAGAGTGGAGAGAATGATCTTCCACTGCAAGTCCTGAAACCGTTGTAAATCTTGAAATCGTTTAGCAGACCGCCCCGCCTCTCCTCAGATGTTCAATCTAGGAGCTACCTAAGCAATTCAGATGACGCTTGATGTGAGCGTCATGCTGCTCCCTAGAGGAGTAAACAAGCCATGTTTTCAGCCAAAGTCAAAGTGTCCATCATCACTATATCTACGCTGTTTTTAGGGAGCTTATCTCTTGTCAGCCGGGCGATCCCTGTCCCACATTCCAGCAAGCCTGCTCTCCCGAAGACTACAAACGCTCAGACAAACGCTAAAAACAGCGCGACAAATAATCTGTCGTGTCCTACTTTGCCGCTGTCCATCGTAATGTCTGTGGCACGACGGGAGCAGCGCCTTAGCCATTCCACATTTGCCTGGCAGATCAACGAACAGCAAAACTCTGGCCCCCAGGGACCCAGCCAAGAGCGCCCGTATTACTCTACTCGGACATGGCAGATCTCACGCAACGGCGCTGAAACATTAGTGACCGGCACCAGGGAGCAGGGAAATCATTTCGGCAATTTCGTGCAATATTACAAAGGAGGAGCCGGCATCATTGTGAACGCTCAGAACACTGCCGATGGAGAAGCTGTCGCATCACTCCCGCCTACGGTCTGGGGCACGACCGGAGAAAGCATTCGCTACCGTGAGCCGTTCATGACCGGCTTTGGTTTGATGCCGGAGCACTTGGTGCTGCTAACCGGGCTAAATCCTCTGGCTCTTTATGATGCTCATTGGCGCATGAAGGAAACCACAGCAATTTCGTGGACACTTGAAGCCACTGTGCCGCAAGGTTTTCATCCTGACCCCGCAACCACGGAAACGATTGACCTGACTTTGAGCCGGCGTCTTGGCGGCGCACCGGCGAAAATCGTCATGATGCAAGGAGGTGAAACATGGACGTACCAGACCCTCTGTTATCAGCGTCTTGGCGCAGATTGGGTCTGCGACAAGTTCTCGCTTGTCGCTGAGGATCCTCTTCTCCCGACGCGCAAACAAGTATGGACGCTTCAGGCCATGCAGCCTATCGCCTCCCTGCCTCCGCTGCTAATTCCCAACGAGAGTAGTAACAGAGCACAAGTCAGCGACTACCGTCTTGCCGGCCTCAACCTCACGCCGGAGGAATATTTGAACGCGGCTGAACAGCAGCCAAGCCAGGTCGTCCGATATGCTTGGCCGGGCCACTTCCTAACCGTCGCCGAGCTTGCAGCAATGAAGCGCCCTTGATTACGATTGACCTATCTCTGAAACTGTACCGCAGTAGACAATTTGCAAACCCTCGACAATCTGCCGATCTGAGCTGACCAGGTTGATACCAAGCGATGTCAATTTTGGAATTTTTTGGGTTCTCCCGCATATTTGATGAAACAGGGCTGTGGGAGTGGGTTTTCAAGATTAGCAAGTTTCAACCCGCCTTAATCGGGTTTGCTTTTTAGTAGATTAGCTGAAAATCTGAATTAGCAGGCCGGCAGAACCCGTGCCCGCAGCAGAGCGAAGCCTGCACGTCCGTACATCTGCCGCTTGATCGTTTTCAGCCGGTTCACCTGGCCTTCCGTCTGCCCATTGCTCCATTCCGAAGTCAAAGCCGCTGTCACCGCAGCCAGGTCCTGCCGTAAGCTCGCCGCGAACAGACGCAGTTCAGGGCATGAGCAACGACCGGCCTGTTCCAGCCAAACGGGAAGCTCTGAAGCCTTGCGACCGACCACAATCTGCGTGAATTGTTTAGCGAGTGCTCCGGCTTCTTGAAGAGAAGGAACCCGTTGGTACAACCGCTCCAGGAAGGCTTTCTGGTGCTGCTGCACCCCCGGCTTTGGGCTAAGGTAGCCTTGAAGCCAGCAAGCAACCTGGTAGCTGGAAGGCAGAGGTGAAGAGTATTTATGTGAGGCACGTCCATAGCCGGAAGATTTGGCAGATAAGCCTTGTACCGCTTCCCAAACAACCGCGTAACTGCCGCCAAACCCCTGCGCCTTCACTTCCCGAAAGAGCTGTGCGGCATTGTGGCATCCCTCGTTCCAGCGATGGTTGAGATAAGGAGAGAGGGCGTCTACGGGCCGCGCGGATCACCGGTGCTTGGAACGCTCCGGGAAGGTCTCGGCCTCCAGAAAGCGCTGCACCGTTCGGCCTCCAATGCCTACCGTGAGGGCGATTGCCTCAATAGTCAAGTTTTGCCGGCGCAGCTCATGGACCTGAGTGTATTGCGCCAGTCGCTTCTCCCGCCGATGAGCGCTTTGCTGCTCCATCTTTTGTTCGGAAAGGCTTTTCTGCTGAGAGGGACTTTTTTGCTCCTCGATGTCTGGTTTCTCGATGCCAACCGCCGTACCCGCCGCTTTATTTTCTGCTGCTTCGCGCAAATGCGCCCCGTGGCCCAAAAGTGAGCGTGTGACTGCCTCTCCCAGGTTCTTCAAGAGATGCCAGCGATCCGCGACTTGAACAGCATTGGGTGCGCCCAGTCGCGCTCCTTCCGCATAAGCACTGGCACGATCACGATTGATCACCCTCAACCCCCGGATGAGCCTTGAGCCAAGCCGCCAGTGTTCCTGTTTCCCGGTCCGCCAGCAGATCGACGGGACGGCGGCGCTCCAGATCAACCAGCAGGGTGCCGTAACGATGTCCTTTGCGATAAGCCCAGTCATCCACCCCAAGAACGCGCGGCACCGGCACAGAAGCAGACGAGAAGTTGGCAGTAGAAACACTTTGCGTCAGATGCTTCTGAGTGAGATGCCGCAGGAGAGTGTCCGGGCTGGCAGCAAGCCCCAGGCTCTGGGCGAGCCGTGCGCCGGCCTCACCGCCGAGGGCGTAGCCGATCAGGTGCAGCGCCTGAGCCATCCGGTCGGTCCGCCTGGCATAGCGGAGGGCGACTTGGGGAAGCGGCTCGGTGAAGACAACGCGCTTGCAGCTTGACTGGTCGCAGAAGAAGCGGCGGGTCTTCAGCTGCAGGCGGACGGCGATGCCTTGCCAGGGCAGATCGGCAAGGGTGCGGGTGTAGCGGCTGTGGACGCGCCCCGACGAGTGGCCGCAAAGTGGACAGGCAGTTTGGGACTGGACGGTACTGGCGACCAGGGTGATCCTGTCCGTTTCTGAGGTGATGCCATCCAGGTGGAGTAGACCGGTTACAGGCAAAAAGGTAGGGGAAGACATACCAGAATATTCGCCGTAATGTTTCCCGTCCCCTCACATTTTACTCCACATCATACTTCATTTTCCAAGCAAGAAAGCGCTCAATCATCAAATATGCGGGAGAACCCAAATAATGTGCAAGTTCATACTTTGCATATTTGCTCATGCTCCTCCTGACTTCCGATAAGCTTTCATTATCGCTAGTCAGGAGGAAACACGGCGGGGGACAGCGAAATAGGCCCTATGAGCCTCATTTTAGCAGCCGAATCAGAATCCAAGCAGTCCGACTTCCTGTTACCGGCACGGACTGATGATCAGCCCGTTTCCATACCTTTAAATGGCAGCGCGAGCTTTGGCGAAAACGTTGACGGCAACCCGGTTGACAGCGACAGCTTGGGCCAGCAACAGAATCAACAAAATAGCGAACCGCAGGGGCAGCCAGCGGAAGCCCTGAACCTGCCGGTCAGCCTCGCCGGCTTCCGAGACCAAGCCAAGGACTATGCCCGCCAGGCCAAGTCCAAAAACACACGCCGCGCCTATGCCTCCGACTGGGACGACTTTGCCTGCTGGTGCCGGCCCTACAGCTTCGTCCCGCTGCCCGCCCGGCCGGAGACCGTCGCCCTCTACCTCACCGCCCTTGCCGATGCCTTGAAGCCTTCCACGCTCGGACGCCGCCTCGCCACGATCTCCCAGGTCCACCAAGCCGCCGGCCACGAGACCCCGACAACCGCCGCGCCCGTCCGCCTTGTCTGGGCTGGCATCCGCCGCGCCAAAGGGACCCATCAGCAGGGCAAAGCCCCCGCTGTCACCGCCGAGATGCACCGCATGGTGGACACCCTCGACAACAGGTTGATCGGCGTACGGGACCGGGCGCTGCTGCTTTTGGGGTTTGCCGGCGCGTTCCGCCGCTCGGAGCTTGTGGGGCTGGATGTCCAGGATGTGCAGGCCGGCCATGACGGGTTGACCGTCACGATCAGGAAGAGCAAGACGGATCAGGAGGGGCAGGGCCGAAAAGTGGGCATTCCCTACGGCTCCCACCCGCATACTTGCCCGGTCCGGGCGATGGCCGCCTGGCGGGAAAAGTCTGGACTGACCGAAGGAGCAGTGTTTAGGGCGATCAACCGGCACGGCCAGGTGCAGCCGGGAAGGCTCTCTGACCGCGCGGTGGCGCTGATCGTCAAGCGGGCGGCCCTGGCGGCGGGGCTGGACCCCGCGCGGTATGCGGGCCATAGTCTGCGGGCGGGACTTGCGACAAGCGCCGCGCAGGCGGGCGTGTCTGAGCGCTCCATCATGGCCCAGACCGGCCATAAATCTGTGATGGTGGCCCGCCGCTACATCCGCGACGGCTCCCTCTTTCGAGATAATGCCGCCGCGCAGGTCGGGTTATGAACAGGCCGGGTTGTAAATACTGGTGCCAAAAGATCACTGATGCCAGAGGACGCTCATTGGCAGGGCGTACAGGCGCTCTCCAAACGGGATCACCTGGCTTCCGGTATACAGCACCACTCCGCGCACAAAGCGGTCACCCGTCGCCTCAGCGATCCCACGCAGTCCCTTGAAGTCGCTGGAAGTCACAGTCGCTGACGCCTTGACTTCCACGCCCACGAGCTGGCCCATTCCATTCTCCAGCAGCACGTCTACCTCCTGACCGGCCTGCGTCCGGTAGTGAAAAAGCTGCACTGCTGCCGCGCTCCATCCGGCGGCTTTGCGAAGCTCCATCGCTACAAAGGTTTCTAGCAGGCCCCCCAGCAACGTTCCGTTCTCGGCCAGCCGCTCTGCCGTCACGCCCAAAAGACTGGCCGCAAGCCCGGTATCGCTGATCAAAAGCTTCGGCGACTTGACCAGCCGGTGGCCGAGGTTTGCGGACCAGGACGGGAGAAACTGCACTAAAAAGGTTGCCTCTAAGAGCGTCATGTAGCGGAGCAGGGTCGTGTAGGCAAGGCCGGACGTGCGCGAGACGTCGGCTAGGTTCAGCAGCGAGCCGCTGCGGGCGGCAAGCAGAGACAAGAGCCGGGGCAGAGCAGTCAGGCCTTCGATGTTTGCCATATCTCGCACGTCGCGCTGAAGGATCGTCGTCAAGTACGAGGCAAACCAAGCCCTGCGCCGAGCATCACTCGCGCGGGCCAGCGGCTCCGGGTAGCCGCCAGCCACGATGCGGCGGATCAAGTCTGCTTTAGGCAGTTCCGGCAGAAGCCCTGGCGCAAGAAGCTGAGAAAAAGCGTCGCTGAACAAAAGGTCAATCAAGCTGCTGTTGCGGCTAGAACTTTGACTTCCATTTACGGTCCCACTTTTGTTCTCAATCTCGCTTTGTGCCAGCGGCCAGAGGGTGAGAATTTCCATGCGTCCGGCAAGCGACTCGGAAAGGCGTGGCAGAAGCAGGACATTAGCGGAACCTGTCAGCAGGAACCGCCCTGGCTCACGCCGCTTGTCTACGGTGGCCTTGATCGCTGGGAACAACTCCGGGGCATGCTGAACCTCGTCAATCACCAGAGGACCGGGAAAGCCAGACAAAAAACCAGCGGGATCGCTCTTGGCGGCGGACAGCACGCCCACATCATCCAGGCTGAGATAGGTCCGTGCAAGCTGCTGTGCTTTGACCTGCTGTTCTTTGACTTGATTTTCTTCAGACTGATTTTCAGTGAGAGCTTGCACGAGTGTGGTTTTGCCAGTTTGCCTAGCACCGTTGAGCAGAACAACAGGACTGTCGCTCAGAGCGTCTTGAAGCAGCGGCATGAGATTTCGGCGGTACATAGTGTAAATTAACCTCTTGATGGTGATATTATAACCATTCCGTGGTTAATTTACAAGCGCAATTTTAGGGCAAAAAAAGCCGCTGATAAACCTATCAGCGGCTGTAATGTTTATAACGCCATTTTCTTGATACCTGCTTTCATAGGCTGCTCCTATTTTGGCTTCCGGAACTACAAGAGGATTGGGGATTTATCCAAGGTGCAAGCGAACGAGATAGAACAAAAAGCGGCACTGGATAAGAAGAACCACGATCCATACAGTTAGAAGAAAGATATTACGACGTGGTAAACCTGTTTTCTTCTGTTCAATGAACAGTTGAGCAAAATGCGTCACGCATACAGTGGCTACGACAATTGCACACAGGTTGATGGCAAGCAGATTCATTTCCATAGCTTCCTTCTTTTGTCAAGTTGGAAAAAACGGTACATACAAAGCTCGCTATTTTCAGTGAGTTTACTTACAACTTCCAAAAAAGTTGCTTTTGAGGCTGCTTATTTCATCGCGAATGCTTACAGGCGCAGATGCTTACAGGAAGTAAGGTGATATTGCCAATGTAGCGAAAAATGTAGCGAAAGCGGCTCCTATTTAGCCTTCCTGCTCTTCGCGCTCAACATCATAGTTCATAGCCCAGCGGAGCCAAGGGACGGAAGCCCAGCGTGGAAGTTGAGCTTGCCATAAAGAAGAAGAAGCTGAGATAGCACCTCCCAGAACTGCACCGCTCGCAGCCACTATGCCAGTTAGCTCGTTTTGAGCAACAAGAAGGGGCGCGTTAGATGCTATGGCGGTCATACCACCGATTGCATTCACAGCTTTACTGGAAAAGCCTTTCAGCCTTGCGGGCAACGCGAGCCGTTCCGCCAACTCGCGCCGGGCATCCTTGCCAACAGTGCCAGGTTTTAGTTTGTCAATATGAAGCTCTCGTACTACTCCATGTGCCTCGTGCAGCAGGGCGGCGAACTCATCCCTCGTCAAAGATTTAACTAGCTTGACTACATGGGGACCAAGCGGCAGCGGGATGTACGGAGGTATGGCGGCGCGGCGCTCCAGCGTGGGAACGTCGACATCTTCCCGAAGAGGATGAGACAAGTAGTAGGCCCCCTCTGCGGCGATTCCACCATACAGAGTATACCGAAGCACCAAGTCAAAGACATAAACAAGCTCATCTTCATCCACATTTAGCTGAGTTTGCAGATGCTGGAAGCGCTGCAACTCTTTCACCTTTTGTATAGGAAAGACGTAGTGCTTTGGCAAGCGAGCCGTATACTGCGGACGAATCCATTCAGCGCGCCGAGCGACAATATACTGCCTCACCAAGGTCCGGTTTGCCAGAACATAGGCCTCAAACGCCTCGAATGTTGACACTAATTCATTCGAGTTATATTCCAGATAATCTTCGATGTAATAGGGAACTTCGTCTATGAGTTTTGAATCACTCTTTTTGAGCGTGTTTAGTAGCGTAGGTGTAGCCTTATGTTCTTCGCCGACGTCAAACTTTTTTGGTCGGACGATAGGGTAAAGTACGCGGTCGCTGTAGATGATCATATCAATCATTTTGACCGCGATCTCGCGCCCCCACGGATCAAAGGGTGGTTCATGAAACTATGACTCTACGGCATTGACGGCCATAATGTCGATAACGGGATCAGGATTTTTCAGCATCTTCTTTCCTCAGTTGCATCTTTCTGATGTTTGTTGGAGTTGTTAGACTTGTCCAAATGTTGGACAAGTGACGTTGCCGCTCCGCCTATAAGCAATGTTCCAGCGAGAGCCAGTAGCCCACCTCTAAATCCGTAACCGGAGGATTTGATTACCCCAACCATATAAGGACCAGCAAAGCCGCCAAGGTTGACAAAGGAACTGATTATAGCTATGCCAGCCGCAGATGTCTGGGCTGTAAACGTAGGCGTTGACCAAGCCCAGAATGGTCCAAGCATAGCCCAGACGCCGCAAGCTGCTAAACAGAGACCATACAACACTAGCAGCGAATGATGGCTACACGCGCTAAGGGTAAATCCTGATGCGGCCAGTAAGGCAGAGACCGCAATATGCTGCTGTCGGTCTTTGACTCGATCCGAATGCGTACCGATTAGGACCATTCCAAAGCCTGCTGCCACATACGGAATTGCCGTAAGTAATGCCACGCGAAAGTTATCAAGGCGGAAAACTTCTTTGATGATCTGTGGCACCCAGAAGCCAAACCCGTACATTCCAAGGATCATGGTAAAGCCAACTAAGCATAGCAACCAGAGCCTGATGCTGAAAATTCCTCGAAACGTACTGGAAATCTGATGATCGGAGTTTCTGGCACGCTCTTTTTCCAAACGGTTAATCAGCCAATTCTGCTCCGAAGGCATGAGCCACATTGCCTGAGCTGGGCCATTCGGCAGTTTCTGCACCACCACGAATGCAAGAAAAATAGATGGTACGCCCTCAATTAAAAACAACCATTTCCACCCGGCTAAGTGCCACGCACCGTTCAGTTCAAGGATAGCGCCTGAAAGGGGCGCTCCGATGGCACCTGCGAAGGCTGTTGCCGTCATAAACAGCGCCACCACGCGAGCGCGGTGAGTCCCCGGAAACCAGGATTCGAGGTAAAAAATCATACCAGGGAAAAACCCTGACTCTGCGGCCCCAAGCAAAAACCTAAGCAAATAAAAGCTTGTTGGAGTCTTCACAAAGATCATAAGTGAGGCGACAATACCCCAAGTAAACATGATACGAGCAATCCAAAGACGTGCCCCAACTCGCGCCAATATAAGATTGCTGGGCACCTCGAACAAAAAATAACCAATGAAAAATACGCCTGCCCCAAATCCGTAGACGCTCATGCTATAGCCAAGATCTTTGTTCATCTGCAAGGAAGCAAATGAGAGATTGACACGGTCCAGGTACGCGAACATATACAACAGTATTGCAAAAGGAAGGATGCGTCGCCGGATGATCTTGAAGGTAGCATCCTCTAATGTTGGTGAATCCTCAGTTGAGTTCATTGAACACAGAATTCTTTCATAAACTTTGGAAGTTTTTGTCAGGTCACCGCTGGACTCCACAAGGCGAACTAAAAATAGTAGCCGCTTGGAGAAATATCAGGTTATGCCAGAAAATATTAGCGGCCGAAGGGATAGATCGGTTCCTTGTCGCCAGTATGATAGCTGCAGGTTCACCTCGTCGAAAATAGCCTGATCGGCAATCCAGAAGCGGGAGGTGCTTTGGCCTCCCCATTTCTCTATGATGCCAGCGAGATGGTCGCGCCGCCGGATATCGGGTGCTATGACCAAAACCCGTGCGTTGACGTAGCCAGTCACACAGGGTAACCGGCCGCTCGCAAACAGCGCGGCATAAGCATCCAGCTTCTCGCTCCAGCGCCGTTCGCCGCGCTCCGTTCCCCGGTCCACCTCCACCAGCCCAACGAGCACCGCCTGTCCCAGTCGCAGTACGAACCAGGCGTCCGGCCGAACCGAGAACGGTGAGTGATCTCGTTTCAAATCCACCGCCGCCGCTTCGCCGTCCCGCCATTGCTCCAGCTCATGCCCACTTTCCCGAGCTGCCAACTCCAGCCAGACCCGCACATCGCGCACTGCCAGCTCATGCGCCAGAAACAGGCTATTTTTTGGCCCATAGGCTGGCTTCTTCCGCGCGGCATCCGGCTTCTCTATCAGCCCTGCCCGGTGGAGCGTTTCCAGCCCAAGCACTGTGGGTGCATAGATGTTGGGCGCGGAGCCATACAGCAATGAAGCATCGTTGAGCACACCTGCTGGGGCAAGAGCCGCGCGGGATACAGGAATTACATCTACGAGGCCCGCGTCAAACAATAGTCGCATCTGCCGCCGAGCGCTCTTCTCAGCCAACTCCTGCCGGGGAGATGGGCAGCAAAGCCGAGCGATCTGAGGCAGAGACAGAAACCGTAGCTCAGCCAGAAAGTGCATAATATCCAGCCGAACCGGTGTCAGAGACACGCAGAGCGATTCCGTGGGGGAGCGGTCGTAGCGCCGCCGCCGGGAAAGGGTAACTTCTTCGCTGTTTGCTTTGTTAGTATTGGCTCGACTGGTGATGCTGTTCTTAGGCAAGGCTGCCATCCTCCGCGATCAACGGTTTATCAGCGCTGGATTTGTTGGCAACGAGAGCCATCGCAAATGGAGAAGACACCTCATTTGGAGAAGAGACTTCGTCCCTAGCAGTGCCAGCGGCAAGGCGACTATGTGTTCGTGTTTCCGATGAAGTCTTGTTTGATGAAGTCTTGTTTGACGAAGTCTTGAATGAAACAGCCACTTCATCATTGGGAACCATTTCATTATTGGGAACCATTTCATTGGCAGAACCTCGTTGGTTTCTCTGTGACCGTGGTTTTTCCGGTTGCATATTAGACGTCCTACTACCATCCGCGACTCGCTCCACTTCTTCCCTGCGCCACACCTGCGCCTGTTCCACCTCCCGTGCGGACTGCCCGCTGCCCGCCACCGCCGCCGACAGGAACCGCTCAAAACCCACCGGCGCGGTGGGATCAGCCACGTTCATCACCTGCACTTCGCCGGTCTGCCCGCTTGAGAGCCGCAGCACTGCTCGCTGCACCGGAAGCTCCATCAGCGTCTTGATCCACCCCTGGCTCCTTTCCGCTTCCGTCTCGCGGGACAGCACAGACAGCCGGGGCCGAGGGAAGTTTACCACCAGCCGCACCGGGCCGGTGCCTGACAAGTAGTAGTCTTCCGCTGCCAAGCTCTTCACGTAGCGCGACAGCTCCGCCGGCTGCTTGGTGTCCGCTGCATGCACGTACAGCCGGTCAATCCCGGACACCCGCGCAAGCCGCTTCAGCCCCGCCACCTGCGCCGCTCCGTCCGCCTTGCGGGCCAGGTGCCAGAACGCCTGCGCCGCCGCAGGGGAGAGGCAGATCGGCTCGCCACGCCCGTCCCGGATCGTGTGCACCGTTTCCGCCCAAGCTTCCGGGTAGCCTTCCGCATCTCGCTTTGCAACATCCGCCGCGATCCGCGAAACCTTCTCGCCGGTGCCGGCAGACAGCGACGCTGCCACAAGCTTTGCATCCGCATACCCCAGGCGAAAGAAGGCCCGTACCGCTGTATTCGCCAGAAGCGCCGTTCGCAGATCACCCGAAAGCTGGTCCAGGTGCTGGCAGGCCACCAAAAGCCGCAGGCCGCGCGAGCGGGCAATCGCGAGGATCTTCGCCGCCGCGCCGCCCACAAACTCTTCGGAAACGCCCATCTCGTCCAGCGCCAGCACGACAGGAACCGGTCCTTCAGCCCGCATGGCGGTCCGCAGAAGCTGATGCGCCAGCAGGCCGCCCAGCAGCCGGACCCCTTCATCGCCCAGAGCTGCCGCGTCCAGGTGAACCAGAACCAGGCCGGGGCGGTGCCAGAGAGCGCCCAGGTGCAGGGTGGTCCGCCGGGCGCAGAGCAGGGAGCGCAGGAAGGGCGTTCGGAGCAGCTCGCGGAACTTGTTGAGGACCGGGGCAACAGCGGCTGCCCGCTCGGACTTGCTCCATAGGGCAAACTCATTCACGAAGTAGTCCCGCGCTTCCTCGTAGGCGACGTTGCTAAAAGCGACATTCTCAAAGGTACTTTTACTGCTAGGTTCTGCGCTGGAAAGCGGCAGGCGCAGAAGTCCTTCGCGGTAGTCATCGCGCTGCAAGAAACGGGCCAGCTCGAACAGAGACAGGCCGTGCGTGGCGATCAGGATCAGAGCGTTGGTCAGGAGGTCGCCCATCCGGGGACCCCAGGACGACGTGCTCTTCTCCAGCACGGACACCACATCGGTTGCCGCCTGCGCGGGGGCGATGCCGGACGAACGCACGTCCAGCGGGTTCCAGCCCGGCGCACCTGCCCCGGACAGATGCGGCGACAGCACGGTAACTTGCTCCGGCGTGATGCCGGCCGAGTAGGCCAGCGTCAGGAGATGGCGGATGGTCTCGATCTTGGGGTCGAGCATCACCACCGAGCAGCCGGCCCGAAGCTGCTCCGCGAGTAGATGCAGGGCTAGGCGCGTCTTGCCGCTGCCAGTGGCCCCGCAAATGCAGGCATGGCGGGCCAGCAGGTCGTGGCCAATCCGGGCCATGCCTGCGGGGCCATCGGTTCCACTTATCGCGGCTCGGGGGATGTCCAGACGCTCGGCGGCGTAGGCGCGAAACCAGGGCTGCCCCACATGCCGCTCAAGCTCGGGGGCATCGCAGAGGAAGCGCAGGCCCGCGCTCCCGCTTGCCGGGGAAGTGATGTATCGTCCGATGTCTATGGGACTGGCGTTGCTCATGCTTCTCCACTTCCTACACAAGCTCTTCTTACTCGGACACGTTAAGTATCAGGGCATGTTAAGCACCGACTCCGGCTTGTCGGTTAAGACGCCATAGCTCTCGCAGGCGCGAGCCGACTTCCTCCACGGCATAGGGCGACAGGTGCTGACCCAGCTCTGCCCGGTATACCAGCCAGTCTTCCTCGGTTTCCACACCTTTCAGAAATCCCCGCAGTGCCACGGCTTCCACCTGCTCATCCGTGACGTGCGTGCTGACCGGGGGCGGCGAGGAACTAAGGGAAGATGCGGGAACGGTCGGTGCCGGTCCCGGCGAGAGGGTGATCATGCCGAGGGCTTGCAGCTCGCCGGTGAGGCGCTGGCGGTTGACCTCGTTCCATTCGATGCGGTGACGCTGTGCGCCCACCTCCCCGGACTGAACCGTAGCTTTGAGGCGGATCTCGGCTTCGGCGGTCTTGCGCTGCTCTTCCAGCAGGGCTTGCCGGGCCTGCATCTTGGCAATGGCCGGCCCCAACATCTTCTCCTCAAGCCAGGCTTCGTAGCGCAGGCGCATCAGGCCCAGCACGCCCCGGCTGCGGGCGACTTCCATCTCCGCTTCCATGCGGGCGATGCGCGGCTCGATCTCGCGGCGCGGTTCACTGGGAGGCATCGAAGAATGCAGGCGCAAGGTGTTTCCCGGCGGTATGGGGAGCTGAACACCGGCCGATGGTCCGGCCGAGGCCGCTTCTTGCGTTCGACCACCTGCTACTGCGTTGCCTGTCGTGGAGTTGCCTGTCGTGGAGTTGCCTGTCGTGGAGTTGCCTGTCGTGGAGTTGCCTGTCGTGGAGTTGCCTGTCGTGGAGTTGCCTGTCGTGGAGTTGCCTGTCGTGGAGTTGCCTGTCATTGGGGTTTGTGTCGTCGGGTTTTCCGTCATGTCGCGTCTCCTTCTTGGAAGTTTGATCTCGGAAGTTTGATCTCGGAAGTTTAATCGTGCGGTCGCTTGAAAAACTGAGATCGCTTGAAAAGCGGCTAATGGCTTGAAAGAGAGAAGAATATGCCAAGAGAAAAGATATGCCAGAAGTATGAACGGTGAACCCGTCGAAAAACTAGCGTCCGAGCATAGGAAATCGCAGTCCTCGCGTCGAAAATAAGGCCACAAGCATCGAAAGTGCCGGCCACCGTCTTTTGAGCCACATTAGATGCCATACCGGAAGCCACAGACCGATGAAACTAGATGCCATAAACCGATGGAAGAGGACGCCACTTTGCCTGAATTCCCCGTCCCTGAACCACCTCTGATCCACCTTTTCGGCATCCCCGACCTGCGCCTGGCTCGTCAGAAGCGCATCGTTCCCACCAAGCGCGAGCAGCTCCTGGCCTACTTAGCGGTCCAAGAAGCAGCCGAAGCCGAGGACGCCCTCCTCATCCCCCTGCTCTTTGATACCGTCCACAAAGACGGCCACCGCAGCCACCTGGCTGGTACCCTCTACCACCTGGGGCGCGACCTGGAAGCCGTGTTCGGCTCTGGAAAACAGGTGGCGATCGCTCGCAGCGGCGGACGAGTGCGCTTGAACCCGTCCGTCCTGGACACCGATGCTGCCTTGTTCCTGCGCCTGTGCGATACGGGAACACCCGAGGCCCTGCGCCGCGCCCGTGCCCTGTACCAGCGCGGGCGGCTGCTGGAAGGCTGGGGGGAAGAGGGCCTTGGGCTGCCGTGGTGCCTAGAGGCACGGAAGCGCTTTGCGGCCCACCACCGAGACCTGCTTCATGCGCTGCTTGCCCATGCCCGGCAAAGTCCTCGCCGCCGGCAGGAAACGATCTGCCTGCTGGAAGAGATAGCCGCTGCCCAGCCCGGCTCGGCTTCAGCCTGCCGAGACTTGGCCGAGTTCCTGCTGCGCCGCGGTGAGTACGACGCGGCCCTTCGCACCCTCCGCGACTTTCGCAGGGCGTACCCCGGAGCGAGCGCGGCCCTCGCAGGCGTGGAGCGGCAGGTAGTTTCTGCATGTCTGGAGGAGACGGAAGTGACGCCGGAGGGCGCGGCGCGGGACGCACTGGCACATATGCGCGGCACTGCCTTGGCCGAGGGGGCGGATGAGCGCCTGGCCTCCTACGCGCTGGGAAGCCTTCTGGAAACCGCACGGGCGGCACTCGCCGGCTTTGGCAGCCCCCACACCGAGCAGACCCGCGCCGCCCAGGACCGCCTCCGCCGGGAAGTGAACACCGCACGGGCGGTTCTAAAAGCTAGTGCCGGTTCAGAGATCAGCTCTGGTTCAGGAGATGGTAGTTCAGGAAATGGTAGTTCAGGAACGCTGGCGCAGCAGGGCCTGGCCTTGGCGGAAGTCCTCGTGGAGCTATGGACGGCCCAGGGTGACTGGGGCGGTGCCCGCCACCACTTGGAGCGGCTGGTGACGATGCCGACTGACCTCACAGCCACGGAGGCACGCGCTAACGTCCTCAACGGCCTGGGAGTGCTGGCTGTCCAGACCCAGGATTTTGAGGGTGCTCTGCGGCTGCTGGGACAGGCGCTGGCCGTCGGTGAGCAGTTGCCTGAGCAAGCGGATCGGGAGCGTATCGGAGCGCGGGTCCACAATTCACTGGCGTTTCTGCACCACTTCCGGCCTGGTCCCGATCTGGACCGAGCGGAGCACCACCTGCGCCGTTCCCTGGACTTGTTCGAGGCACGGGCGCAGGCTGGGGAGCCATCGCGGGATGTGGCCTGGCCGCTGCTGGGGCTAGGGAACCTGCTGCTGGACCGAGGGCAAGGCACCGAGGCGGAAGCCCACTTCAGAGAATGCCTGGCAGCCGGTGGGCACCGGCGGGCCATCGCCTATGCTCATCAGGCATTGGCGCGGCTGTGCGGAGAGCGAGGCGACGCGGGCAGCGCCTATGAACACCTCGCAGCGCAGCTTACGATCTTCCGGGACTTAGGGGATGCAGGTGGTCTGGCCTCCGCTCTGGATGCCTTCGCCGGCTGGGCTGCCTCAGACGAGCAGTGGGAGCGGTCGGCACGTCTGGCGGGGGCGGCTGAAGCATGGCGGGAACAGGTGGGGATCAGTCGGTGGCCGTGGCAGCAGCCGCAAGCCGAGGTGCTGCAAGCGCTGCTCGGGGAGCGTCTGGGGGAGCAGCGGCGCGACGTTCTGCTAGGGGAGCTTGCGAAGATGCCGGGCGACTTGGAGGAGGCGATTGAAGAAGCGCTGGGAGCGGGCGAGGCCAGCCGCGCTGGGGAGGAGGTAGGGTAAAGAGAGAGAAGTAGAATGGGCCGGGTCCGCCCGGTACAATGACTTGGAGCGAGATCGGGCAGATCGAGGGAGAAGGAAGAAGTAGTTACACGCAAATGAGCGCCCCAAAATACGGTATTCCCATCGGGATAGGCTAGGTATTCAGGTGGACAATGAGAAACCCACCGATTGTCCAGCCCAATGTCCACTCCATTGACCACTATTTAATAGTTGTACTTAGCCGAGGCGGGGCGAAAGCAGGACATAAAAATCCCACGACCAGAGTTGGTAGTGGGATCAGGGTGAGGAGGCAAAGCTGCCTGCCTTGAAGTGGTGGACTGCCCGCCCGCTGCCGGTCTTGCACAAGACTGATCCTCAGCGCACGCCCGAAAGCATCTACACTGAGTCGCTGGCTCTCCGACAAACGGACGGGACTTTGCCCGCAGCAGGCAATGCCCTCTGCGGGCGGCTGCCATCCCTGGCTGCCTATGGCAATACTAATCTTCTGTCAGGGAGGTTCAACATGCGTTGCATGAACGGCATGCTCACTGCTTACTCGTCGCGGAAGGGGTCGTCCTGCTCAAACTGAAGCCGGCGGTATACCGTCCCAGCTTTCTGCCGACGCGCCTCCTCCACGAAAATGCGCGTCAACACCTCGCTCGGCACATGACCGTCCCGTTTTAGCTTCGCGGCGTAGCGGGTGAAGTTCATCGTGCCGGTCTGAGACAGCGTGTGGGCGAAGGTCTGCCCGCTTTCTTCTTCCCGCCAGGCGATCCACCAGCGCGGGAAGCAGCAGCCCTCCCGGTCTTCGCAGGTACTGCACTCGCGTCCAGGCCTCCCCACGTCGGCGGTCTGCCGGTCGGAGGAAGCGCAGAACACGCCGCCGTCTTTGTCTTTCATCACGCGCACGACGCGGCTCTCGACAATCGTGCCGACGAACTCTTTGACCTCCAGGTCCAGGTTCTTGCAAACCAACAGGCCGCGCGGGGAGTCCAGAGAGACCCAGCAAAGCTGCGCTCCCAGCTCCTCCTGCCCGTCCAGTTCCGGCGCATGGCCGGAAGCGGTGAGCGGGCTGTCCTGCATAGCGTCCTTTGCTACCGGGTCTGCCGGCACAGTCGCTTCTTGCGAAGCGCTGTTTGACCCGGCACCCGTTGGCGCAAGGCTGCGTCCGTTTTGCCGCTGGGCCGCTGGGGCCGGCAGAAACGGATCATCTGCGGCACCGTGGTCTTTTGCCATGTCATGGTCTTCTGCTCGTTCTCGTGACTGTGCGGCGCTCGGCCGCTGCTGTGTTCTCATCTTCTTGTTCCTCTCATCTTCTTGTTCCTCTCATCTCTTGGTTCCTCTCGATGTCAGTCACTTTAGACTTGGTCTAGTTGGCGTAGGCGGAGCTTTCCGCTGCGCTGCTGATTATTTCTCGCTGCAATGCCGTCAGCAGTTCTCCAGCTTGGTCCTTGTTCAACTCGCGCGGCTCCTTCTTGCCGAACATCTCCCAGAGCAGTCGCCGCAGCTCCCAATCAGCAACGCCGTGGCGAGTGCAGTGGGACTGGATAGCAAGCTGCTGGGGCTTGGTGATGGGCGGAACATAAGCCGGATAGCCTGATGAACCGTTTGCCACCGGTGCTTTTCCTCCATTCTGGGTGGTCCGACTGGAGCTGGCAGGCGGATGGGAACTTGTCGGTTCCCAGCCAGTTTCAGGGGTATGGCCATTCCCATTGCCGTTCCCAGCATGAGCGCCTTCCGGTGAGGCACCAGTTATCTGCTGTCGCTCAGCCGCAAACCGCTCCGTGTTGGCAGCAGGTTTTGGCTCATCGTTGAGGCGCGAAAATGTCTCCATATCGCAACTCTTTTCGGGGCTTCGCCCCTTGCGAGCTGTCCGGTCGGCCTGCCTCAGTGCTCGCTCGGCTTCTTCAGCCAGAACCGATGCCATCAGTGTCAGGTCTTGCTCCTCCTCCGTCAGCCGCCACGTCACGCTCAGGCGCGTTTCACGGCCCTCAATTCGCTCGTCGCTGTCTGCTTCATCGCTTTGGTCGCCGCCGTACACGGTTCGCCCCAGCGCAAGCGTCATCTCCGTTGCTGTTGCCATTCCTCGTCTCTCCTGTTCTCGTAGTTTCTCATCGTCCGCTGCCTTAGTTGCGGGTGTCAGAGGGAAGGACCAGGCACAAGATCGTGCCTAGCCCATGAATCGTGTTCACATCAGCGCGATGACCGCGCAGATGCCGGCAGGCGCTTCCGCCTCACTTCGTCTGCCAAGTGCCGCTTCTCCGGCGGCAACAGCCGCCGGACCACTTCCAGCGCTCCTTTCTTGTAGACCGTTACGCAAACCAGCGAGCCTTCCGGGTCTTTGACGGCCCAGAAGCGGCCCCGCCGAATGATGCGGAAGTCGCCGATCTGAACCGTGCAAGCCGGACTTGGCTTGACGGCTGTACAAAATGTCGTCATAGCACTATCCTCCTGACATCCGCTCATCGCTCATCAGCCGTCCGTTGTGCAGGCGGCGCATGACCGCATCCGCTTTCACGGGTGCCGGCAAGCCTTCGTCCAGCAGTCGTCCTGCCACCACTTCCAGGTCGTACCGGTCATCCGGCGCAAGGCTCTGAGCCGTATAGGTCAGCGCTTGCACCAGGCCATACACCCGCTCTTGCTGAGGTGGTGGCGTAGAAAGCAATGCCTGCTTCACCCGGTCCTGAATGGACTGGGTCAGCAGGGCCTGCTGAACAATCGCCCGGATCACGCCCTCGATGTCCGGCACGGGTTCCCGCGTGGCCGCTTGCAGGCGGTCAATCAGGCCCGCGCCGGCAGTCACGGCCTCGCAGACCGCGCGGTTCAGGGCATCCGCAAAGCGCGGGCGATCCCACGAAACGTGCCGCTGGCGCAGCAGGCTCTTTCCACGCACCAGGCGTACCATGCCGTTGAGGCACACAAGCCGCCACACCAGCGCATCCACTGTCACGGAGCGCCGGCCGGTTTCGCTGTTGGCAACATGAACGCCGACCATCAGCCGGTCGTTTGGCAGGACTTCACGGGCAAGCCGCGGGTCCACTAGGCGCAGGTGGAAGCTCTCGGGAGTCAGGGCGATGCCGCGCACCTCGAAGCGATCTTCCAGGATCGGCACCAGCGTTCCCACAAGGTCCGCGTTGTCTAGCGGACGGTAGCGGTCGGACAGCACCGCCCTGACAGTCTGCTCTTTGCAACGCAGGAGCCAGAAGCCAGAACCGCTAGAACGGGCGTTGCCCTCATCCTCCGGCTCGGCGTCCTGCCGCCAGAGGAAGTGGTTGACGTTGGCGTCTCGAAGCGGCCGACTGAGCTTGCGGTAATAGTCCACGGGAATGCCAAGGCGCTGGCAGACCTGAGCGGTGGCCCAGGGCGAGAGCGTCAGGCACTCGGGATGCTCGTCCAGGTGCTCTTCCGGCAGGGTCAAGAGGCCCTGCGTAAGCGCCAGCCGGTCTTTGGGAACGATGAGGTCCCACTTGCCGGCGTCGTCCTGGGTGATCTGACGTTTCAGCTCAGTGAGGCCATGCCGGGTGGGCAAGTCCAGAGTGGGCTGAAACTCCGACCAGTTGGGCACAGGCTCTTGGGCCTGCGGCAAAGCTGGGGTCAGACTGGAACCTGTCGGAAGATCGGGCAGGGTGTGGTTCTCCTGCACCGGGCTGTTCTCCCGCAAAGGGAGAGAGCCAGGGGAGAGGGAGTTGAGGGACATGATCTGTGCTCCTTGCCCCAAGACGATCTCAATCTCGTCACAAAACTCGTAAAGGCCGTTCATTGAAGAACAGCGTTCTCGAAGTCGTGTCTATGAAGTGAGATGTCAAGGGGCGCATGAAGAGGGGGATTTGCCGACGCGATGTAGATTGACGGCGCTCTTCAGGAACTAGCTTAGAGAACGCCGCACGAAGGACAACAAGTGGTGCATAAATGCGCCGGAAACAGCGGTAAAAATGTTGGAGGAGCAAAAAGCCCCGCGCTTGATGTAGCACAGGGCAGGGGAAAGCAGATCAAAGGTCGCAGATCAAAAGTTCTCCATATTATTGAGAACGCTGTCTCTAATACTCTTCCGGCAAGAGCAATGTGGTTGCCGAGCGATCGGCTTCCGTAATCACCCAAATCCGTGTACCATCCGGCAGCGTGTAGGTGGACAGCAGGCGAGTTCCCTCTGTCAGCGCTTGCTCGTTTGCCTGACGGTCATGCTCATCCAGCTCTCCCCAATCGCCCTGCTCATGACGCCGAACCAACGCCCACGGCGAGACTTTCTGCTGGACTAAAGCCGACAGCGCCGTGGGCGTCGCCACAAGCTGGCCTAATGGAAAACGGGACGAATGATCGGGGACGAGAGGGTTGTCGGAAACAGGGTAGTTGTCAGAAGGCCACATCGGCCACCTCCGGTTCCTCAGCACAAGCCGTACTGATTGGAAGCTCATGTTTTTCCGGAAGCTCATGGCTGTTGGGCGCGTCGTCTAGTTCAGCCCATACTCGCAGCAAGATCATCGCCACTAGAAGGCGGCTCACACGCTGGCGAGACAAAAGCCTTCTGTAGCCAAGCAAATGCTTACAATGATAATGCTTGCAGCGATGACCGGACTGCTTCTGGAAATTGCAATACTTCTGGAAGAACGGGCAGTCGCATGTCCCCACAGCCGTATCTACTTCGTAGACGACGCCTTGGGGGCTGCGAACCGCGAGCGCCGAGCCGCCGGTCCAACGGGCGCGGTAGCCGTCGTCAAACAGGCGCTGGGCGCGGGCGCTGACATTCGCCATCATTCGGGCTTCGTCGAACACTCGCGGATTATCAACTGTCTGCGGTCCCCCACCCGTTAGGGGTTCCTCAGATGTCGGCGCTTCGTCAAGTATCGGCACTTCATCAAACGTCATGGCGAGTTTTTCTCCTTGTCAAATCATCAACCTGATCATGGAATTGATCATATGACGGAAGGGAAAGCCCTTCAGGAGAAACGTAGCAGGGGAGAGGGGTAGCGGCAACAACGGGTGCAGCGTCGCGTAAGTCAGAGAGCATCGCCAGTCAAAGAACCACATCCAGTCAAAAATTACCGATAGATGATGGATTTGGAAGATGAAACAGACCTGAACAGCGGCGATAAAAAGTGGAGGCAGGAGATCGGAGGCAGGAAAGCGGAAACGACTCTGGGAAGGGTCAATCTGAGGACAGGCCGGCAGCATCTACCTCCTGAGAACTGGTAGCCATCTCCTGAGAGTTGTTCGTCTCCTCGAAGCGGCGCACAAACTCCATCAGCGGCACCCCGACCGCCACGCACACCTGACGCAGCTCCATCAAGTCCAGTCGCCGGATGCCGCGTTCATAATCCGTGATGCGCGACTGAAGCGTTCCTAACCGCTCCGCAAGCTGGTGCTGGGTCAAGCCCGCCTCTTTGCGGACCGCCCGTAGGAGTTCGAGGAAGTGTTGCTGCTGATCCGTATAGATGCTCTTCTGCACGGCTCATTATGCTTGCCCATCCACAAATACCTGTTTTTCAGGTATTATAGGGATACAGGCAAGCAGGAGCAGAACCGCATGAAAACGCTTTTTAAGGGCAGGGGCGACCAAGAAGTAGCCGTGGTAAGGCTGAACGGACAACGGTACGCGGGGCTAGACCAGGCGGAGCCACTGGACGAGACAGAGCCACTGGTCAGGCTGTTTGAACAGATTGCTTGTGAACAGGGATGGCAGCCGGGTCAAGGTCTTCGCTCCCACCAATCTGTTTCTTTGTACTTAGCGCTGACAGTCGCAGGCGAGCTTGCCGGCGGTCTTCAAGCGGTGCCGGGACTGCTCGCCGCCCCCTTGCCATACCGAGCAGTGTGGCCGGAAGTGGATATCCCTGACATTGCGGCAACGGCCCATGTCACGATGCTTGCCCTGGCGAGGCAGTACCGAGGCCGTCCCGGCCTGTTCTGGCTCCTGTGCGTCGAACTTTGGCGCTGGTGCCGCGCCGGCGGCATTTGCACTCTCTTTCTGGAAGCGACCCCGGCGACGATGCGCGTCTATCAGCGCATGGGCTGGCCGCTGGAAATCGTTGGCGAGCTTCGCCCTCATTGGGGAGAGGACTGCTACTTGTGCCGCACCGACATTCGGCAGATGGAGAAAGAGATTAGCCGCCGAGCAGGCCGCTCCGTGCGGTACCGTGCCTTCCTAGAGCAAGCTCACCGAAAATAAAGTTAAGGGTGAAGAGCGACGTTGACGCCGCCGGGCGGTTTCTGAGACAATCGCAGCAGGAGCGCTGCAAGCTAACTTTCTCAAAACTAGCTTGCCCAACTTAATCTTTTATATCACTCTCCCATGTCCGCGCTCACCGCTGCCCTGTATGGTCTCTGCCTGCTGTTCCTGGCCGCCGCCGCGCTGCTGATCTTTGCCAAAGACCCCCGCTCCCGGCTGCACCGCCACTTCGCTCTGCTTCTGCTGGCGCTGCTCGGCTGGGTCGCCAGCCTCTTCGTCTTTGGCCTGCCGCTGGGACTGAAGCTTGCGCCGGAGCAGCTTCTGTGGCTTGGACGCTTCAACTTCGCCTGCCTCGTGCCGGCGGTCCTCCTCAGCTTCCTGTTTGTGCAGGACATCGCTGGAGGACAGGATGTGAGAAATAGACAGATACGCATGACGAGATGGCTGTGGATGGAAACGGCGCTGCTCTTCCTGCTGACGCTTTTGACTCCGCTGGTGGATCAGGCAGAACTCATCCGAGCAGGCCAGCACGTCACCCTCTATGGACCGCTGTTTGCGCTCTATGCACTTCACCTCGTCGCTCTGCTCGCGGCAATGCTGTGGGCTGCGTTCCGCCCCGTAGCTGGAGCATCCCCAGAAACACGGAGCCAGCTGCGCCTGACCGGGATTGGTGCCCTGGCGACCGCCGCCATTGCCCTGACGACCAACGCCCTGCTGCCGTATGCCTTCGGCAACTTCCACTTGATCCACGTCGGGACGCTCTCCACGATCCTCTTTCTGCTTGCCGTCGCGGACGCCGTGTTCGTCCATCACTTGTTTGACATCCGCCTCGTGATCCGCGCCGCCTTTGTCTATGCCGGCCTCATCGCCCTAGCTTTGGAATTGTATCAACTGGCCCTTTCCTTCCTCATCCGCCTAGTGCCGGTCGGGGACCAGGCTCAGAGCCATCTGGCCGCCACCGCAATGGTGCTGGTCATCAACGCCTTCACCCAGCAGCCGGTTCGCCGCTGGCTGGAAGGGCGCTTTGACCGCTCCCTGCGACCCAAGTCATTCGCTCACCGGCAGCACACACACCAACCTCTGCCTGCTTCTTCAAAAATCCGCATTCAAGCTCATCCGGTGCGACCAGCGGGTGTTTCTAAAACTTGATTATGAACTCCAAAACTTGATCACAAGAATAAATTGTACATCGCTTGTAGCACGGCGAGTTTTTCAGAAATCGTGTCACCACAATTTGTTGAGCCGTCTCGCTCCTTAAAACTATAAAAATGACAAAAAGAGTGTATTATAACTATAAAAATGACATTTCATCCAGTTTAGAGCCGCTTAAAACGAAGAAAATGACACGCTGCAAAAGATGATTATGAGTAAAAGATGATTATGAAGCAAAACGACACCCTTCCTGAAGTTTTCCTCTCCGACCGCGAGGGAACTACCGCCGCAAGCCGCATGGTCCGGGCGGGGACCGCCCGCAAGCTCGGCCCCCGGCTCTACACGCGCAACATGAAGGATGACCCCGAAGCCATTGTCTCCCGCAACCTTTGGAGGATCGTCGCCCTGCTTGCGCCTGGCGCTGTCGTCAGCCACCGAACCGCATTCGAGAACCGAGCGGCCCCCGACGGCTCCTTGTTCCTGTCAGGAGCATATCCGCGCCAGATCGCCCTTCCTGGCGTCACGCTCCGGCAGGTCGTAGGCAGCGGGCCGGTGGCCGGCGACTTGCCCTACATGGAGACACTCTACCTAGCCTCACGTCCGCGCACGTTCCTAGAAAACTTGCTGCCGTCCCGCCAGCGGGGGATGGTCGCCCGAACGGTCGGCAAGGAAGGTATTGAAGAGCGCCTGGCCGAGATACTGCGGGTGGGAAGCGAAGAAGAGTTGGGCCGGCTCAGGGATGAGGCCCGCGCCCTCGCTCCGCTGTTGAGCCTGGAAGAGCAGTTCCGCACGCTGGACGGCCTCGTTGGGGCATTTTTGCGCTCACGAACGGCTGACCTCAAGAGCCTGGTTGCCTGCGCGTATGCCGCCGGTGAACCCTATGACCCGGATCGCCTGCCCCGGTTCGAGGCGCTCTTTGCGGCCCTTCGCGCTCGGGCCTGGCCGGACCGCCCGGATCAGGCTGCTGAGCCGCCTGCCTTTCTGAACGCCGCGTTTTTCGATGCCTACTTCTCTAACTATATCGAAGGCACCGACTTTCCCGTTGAGGAAGCGATCCGCATTGTCTTTAAGGGCGAAATCCCCGCAAGCCGGCCGGCAGACGCCCATGACGTGCTGGGGACCTACCGCCTGGTTGCAAGCCGGCAGGAGATGGAGCGAAGACCCACAAGCTTTGACGAGTTGGTGAATCTGCTGAAGGGAAGACACGGGACAATCATGAAGGGCAGGCCGGACAAGATGCCGGGCCAGTTCAAGGAGAGAAACAACCAGGCCGGCGCAACGCTGTTTGTTGACCCGGCCCTGGTCACGGGTACTCTGCGGCAGGGATTTGGGATGTACCAGGGGCTTTCTGATCCGATTGCACGGGCGCTGTTCGTGATGTTTCTGGTGGCAGAGGTGCATCCATTTGCGGACGGCAACGGGCGGCTGGCCCGCGTGATGATGAACGCGGAGCTGATTTTTGGGGGACAGACGCGCATCCTTATCCCGTCCGTGTACAGGAATGAGTACGTCAGCGCCTTGAAGCGCCTGACTAACTACGGGGACCCGGCTGGCTTCCTGCGGGTGATGGACGTGGCTCAGAGCTTCGTCAGCCGGATTGACTTCACCGACCTGGAAGCGGCCCGGCAAACACTCGCCGGGTGTAACGCCTTCCAGGATCCGGCAGAGGACGTCAAGCTACTTATGCTGCCTAACTGATACCGCTAGAACCGGCCAGGGAGATCAGCTTACCACAGACAGGATTGGCCTTCAGCATGTCTTTGTTGCATAAACGCTGACGCCTTATATAGGTCAGATAATTAGAAATCTCCTTGGCAAAAAGCGCAAAACCTCTCTACGCAACAAAACTGTTCCGTCAGGCTGCTCTTTTATGCTCATCTGCCATTGTGAAGTGAGAATGGAGTTCTGAGCCGCTGGTTGATGGCACGTCTCATAGGCAAATGGGTGGCTAATGGCGCTTGAAAAGTCTCCTTGCCCAGTCCCGGAACCTGTGTAGTATGCTTGGCCGCTTGATCTGCAATCCTTGGTAGTAGGCGATTCGGCGTTCTTCTTCGGCGTGCCTACCCACTAGTACCTCTTCCGGCGTCCACTTGCCTGACCAGATGATCTCTCCGCTATCGATCCAGTAGTGCGATTTGCAAGAGCGTTGCCAGTTGCCGACGGAAGGACGAAGGGTTGGACCACTTGCCGTCTCTTCCACCGTCCATTCTGCGGTACCGAGGGGCGTTCGGACCTTGGACCCACAACCACAGGCGCAGAGATGCGCGGCGGTCCTGAACTCTTCTGATACATAGAGTATGCCAGGCTCAAGCTGAGGCGGCATATAATAAACCCGTTGCAGCTTAATTCTCATTGGACCAAGATTCGCTCACAACTTTGAGGTCACTAATGTGGAAGAGATAGTGGAATGCCGGGTCCTCCTCAAGATAAAAACCGCGGAGCTGTTTATAGCGGATGACTGCCATGCAGGCATTAAGGGCATTCAGTTCTCCAATCTGGATGTTTGTTCGGTAGAGGTTCTCTGGGTCTTCGGAAAGCTCCGCCAATTGCATGTCCCGAGTCGCTTGGCCATGATCGGCAGAGTAGTAGGTCGTGCGCAGCATCCCGTCAAGAGGACCATGTTTGCGGTTGAGTCCCATGCCGACATCTAGGAAGGGAATACGTCTCGACAGCAGCAGGTCGAATATCCCTGCGCGGGATGATCCCTTGTCTACGCAGACGAATGCGAAGTTCACGCCGTCTAAGTCCTCGGCGCACGAGGCGTCGATGAACTTGGGGGTAATCTTAAGCCCATGGCGGAAATTCTCGTAGCGAGCCTGGTACACCTCGGCCTTCGGTGTCCCGAGTTCCGACTGCTCCAACTTGCCAGGCGAGCGAAACGCGTTGTGGACCTGGAACTGGTCTAGGTCGAACGCGCGGATCTCGCGGACGGGCGTCTTGACCAGAAAATCCAAAAGGTATGCTCCTGTGCCGCCTAAGCCGATGATAGCAACGACGTCCTGGCTGAATTTCGCCGAGAGTTCGGATATTTCGGCCCTGCTCGTCAGCGTGTCGTGGATATTGAAGGTCTCATCCGTAGGCCCGGTGTCGACTGAGCGAAACGTGTAAGGATTCGCGTCGAACCGCTCGATCGCGGGACCTGATATAATGTTCGTGTAGCTTTCAATCTTCTCGAAGAAATTGCTGAACCGTCCGGAGGCGGTCGGTTTGTTGGAGAACGACCGCTGTACCACGACATCGGCGGAAGCATTGCTCAGAATGATTTGGGTGGGTCCTCCTGCAAGGTTCGGAATCAGATTTCCATCAAGACCGTAGGGAGCCGCACCAGCGAAGAAGATCTGGTGATCGTCCTGAACGACGTGCTCGAGGTCCGTGAGCACAAGTTTTGTGACGATTGCGCCCCATTGCAGCATAAGCCCGTTGTCCAAGTACGGTATATCCCGGACAACGAGGCAGTTGCTGTCAAACGCGACCGCGTAGCCCTTTTCGACTAGGCGACGAATGTCGTCGTTATGACTGACCAGTTTCTGAAACATTGAAGATCATGCCATCCTTAACTTTGACGGAAGCGCCTGGAACAAGGATTCCTTCAGGTTTGTTGCCTTGGCCGTTCTTGTACGTAACAGAGTAAGTGGTCCCTGGCTGCTGCGCGTAGCCTGGCACCTCAAGCGTTACGACCTGTGCATAAGTAATCGGTTCGTCCTTGGGCCATTCGTGGGGCGTGCCTTCGACGACAATAGTGACGGTCTCTAACCGGAGAGCGCTGTAGAAGTGCATATTCTGACGCAGTTCCACTTGTTTACCGTCCGAGACGTTGATGTCCTCGTATGGCCCTGTGACTTCCTCCCACAGGTCATAGTCCAAAGCAATTCCCGCGATATTGCGCAGTTCCACGCCGGTCATGGGATTTTTCGTAGTGATGTACGGCTTCTGGTTGATATGAATCATTAATTCGGGCGGCCTGCCGTCTCGGCCATGTTCATCATGTTCAGTCATAGCGTTCTCCTTTTTGCCCGGCGGGCGAATAGTTCTTGTAGGTGAGTAGCCGCTTGTGCGGTTACATATATTATCCATAACAATGAGAATAGTGTCAATCCGTATGTTACATAAACCTGTTTGCTAGAAAAACAAGTTTATGCTACATTACATAGTAACAAACCGCGGGTATTATATGTATAATGCAATCAGAGGAGAAACGGCTGTATGAATTGGTCGGGGATAGGATTAAGCGTACTCGTGAGCGCATCTCTCCTAAACTGAGCCAAACTGCCTTGGCGCGCAGGCTCGGCATCAGCCGCGCCTCGGTCGTAAATATCGAAGCAGGCCGTCAGCATGCGCCGCTCTACTTGATGTGGCGCATGGCCGAGATTCTCGATGCGGAACTTGCAGCGCTGATCCCTAACCATGAAGAATTTCTAGACAGTATAGAGCCAGTGAAGCTGGATGCGGTAGCGGTGGCGCAGATCGAGGCGGCAGCAGAAGGTGATCCTGCAACGCGGCGGCTGCTTACCCGCTTCGTATCCAAGACAAAATCTCACGTACAGGAAAAATGATGACGAGCAAAACGACCGCGCAGATTGAGTCAGAAGCCAAAGTTATTTTGGAGAAGACACATAGTTTTAAGGTGCCCGTGCCCATTGATGCCGTAGCGCGCCGTCTCGGGCTTAAGTTGGAAAACGCAGTTTTAGGGGATGATGTGTCAGGTGTTTTGGTCATTGCCAACGGCCATGGCGTCATTGGCTACAATGCCGAACAGCCCCCGGTGCGGCAGAGGTTTACTGTAGCCCATGAATGCGGCCATTTCATACTTCATTCGGCTACTTCGGAATTGTTTATAGACAAGCGCTACATGGCGCTTTTCAGGCGTGATAGAACTTCTTCTACGGGTGATAATAACCAGGAGGTTGAAGCCAATAGATTCGCTGCGGCGCTACTCATGCCAGCGGAATTAGTAAGAAAGGAAGTAGCTTCCACGGATTTCGACCTCGGTGACGAGGAAGCTATAACTGAACTGGCTGAGAAGTTCGAGGTTAGCAAGCAGGCAATGTCACTGAGGCTGGCAAGTTTGGGAATATTTGAAGAGACTACTTGATGCCAAATTGCCTCAACACTATTTTCGCTGCAGTTTTTCTCTATATAGTAGTTATTCAGGCGCAACTATAACATTGGAAAAACGTTGCCTCGCAACGCTTCCAATAGTCTTAGCGTTGGTTTGAGATGTATTAGCTGTTCAACTTCTGTCTCGTTGTTCCGAGGAGTGGATATGTAACTTGCACGAAGATCGCCCGGAGCTTTCGCGGGCAAAGCTGGAACGGGTGCGCGACCTAATGAACGCCCATGCGGAAGACTGCTTGGTGATTGACTACGAAGGCTTGATTGATGCTCTGGTGCTCGCTCACCCAAATGACCGCCATGTTCTAGCAGCAGCCATCGGGGCTAAAGCCAGCCTTGTTGTGACCTATAACCTTGCCGATTTTCCGGCGCGGCTACTAGAGCCGCATGGCATCAAGGCGGAGCACCCAGACGCCTTCGTCCTGCGGCTGCTGGAGATGAACCCAGAGCGCGTTGTTCAGGCGGTGCACGAGCAGCGTCAATCGCTCAGAAGCCCCAAAGTGACAGCCGAGGAACTGCTGGCAACACTGGACAAGCAGCGCTTGAAGCAGAGCGTTACCAAGCTGCGGGAGTTTATTGCCTTGATTTGATTGGTTGACCGAATTTAGTAGTAGGATAACTTTTGTAGGACAGCCTTATGGCAATACCTCTTTGGCAAGTGATCTTAGTGGCTCACTCTTACAACCTAGACCCTGAACGAACCGCCCAGCACTTCGACTGGCCGCTCGACCGCGCCCAAGCAGCTTTAAGCGATTACAAAGCGTTTTCCGCCGAGGTTGACCAGGCCATCAAGGATAACCATGCGATGACAGAAACCGCCCTAAAGCAAATGCTTCCTCAACTGGAGGTATTGACTATTCCCCTGTCACTTATTCATCCCCATATCACAGAGGCCTGCTGAATATCACAGAGGACTGCTGAAAGCTGAAACTTGCTGAGAAAGCGCGTGCCTGTATTGATGCGCTGGCGGCTTATCATAGAGAAATACGAAGAGATACGGAGAAGTGAAGAAGGGCAGGAAGCTGAAAAGCATATTAGAATAAAAAGTATCAGAATTGAGAGTATCAGCACAAAAGTATTAGAACGTGGGGCAGAGCAGGGCGGTCGCGTGCAGCTCGGCGCGGCCTTCGATTAGCTCCAAGGTGCGAAGACGGCTGAGGGCATTGTTAAACCCGCCGCCATTGAAAGCATACCCGGTGGCCGTACCAACCTGCTCTTTGGTCAGAGGACGCGGATGCGCTTCCACCAGCGCCTGCAAGATCAATCGTTCGGCTTTTGGGAGCTGCGCTTGCCAGTGTGCCGCCAGGGCCAGACCGGCCGCCGGCAATGGCTCCCAGTTGCCCAGGGCGGTGCACCCCAGGTCATTGATAGTCAGGAGGTCCTTGCCGGAAATCCAGCTTTTAGAGCGTAGGGCGCTCAGGGCATTGTTGAAGCCTCCGCCGCCTACGGCATAGCCAGTCAGGAGCGCTACTTGGGATTTGCGGCGTCCGCCGGGATGCTGGGCTAGGGCCGTCAAAATCCGCCGCTCCGCCAGTGGCATCTTCTCCCCAATTCCCTTTTCTCCGACCGTCTTTTCTCCACTCGCCTTTTCCGGAAATGTCGCTTTTTCAGGACGCATAGTTTCGGCTTCCTGAACATGAACAACTGGTTTTTCGGCGGCAGGTTTTTGATCTGCCGGTATGTGGTCTGCCGGCATCGGTACGGGGAGGGGCAGCGTGGCCCGGACGGGGACCTGATCCAGTCGGGTCAAGATGGCAGCGGCAGCAGTGATCATCTTGTCCAGGTCAGCACGCAAAGCCTCTGCATGAGCGAGCAGCGCCGACGCGGTATCCTGAAGCTCAGCCGCCTGAACGGCATCTAAAACCGGCACTTCCACCCGCTCCGTGACAGTCACGGTGCGAGTGCTGCTATCGTCAGCTTCAGAAGAAGTAGGCGCAAGTTCAGCAAGGCGAGCACGCACACGGTCCAGGTCCATAGCGGCAAGGGCGGTGGGTTCGGGATGGGCTTGGCTGCGGCCCTCCTTGCTTTGGTTCACTTTACCCTGGGTTACTTTGGGAGTAGCAGAGCTGTCAAACGTGTGGCGGCGACGGATCTGCACCTTCTGAAGCAGGTCCAGCCAGCCCGGCGACCACAGCCAGGCGGTCCCGACCGGTAGGGAAGCCAGTGACGCAAGCATCTCCTGGCGGTGTCCGGCGTCGTCATGGGCAGACACCCATGCCTCCACCGCTTTGCGGTCCTGGGGGCTGGTCAGGCGCAGAGTGATCAAGACTTCGGCCTGGGTCAGCACGTTCTTGGCAAGCACCGCCGGGCGCTGGCTGATGAGCGTCACGCCCAGGCCCCGTGCCCGTCCCAGCCGCACGATGCGGTTCATGGCCCACAAGAGCGGCTGCTGGCCGGCTTCCGGCACCTGGGGAACAAACTGGTCCGCCTCGTCCAGCACGAGGTGCAGCGGCAGCCTGTTGGTGTGGTACAGGTGCTCGGCAAAGCCCGTCATGAAGCGGGCCTGCTCGGGGGGCGTGAAATGCGACAAGTCCAGCACCAAGGACAGCCGCTCTTCAGCCGCCAGATCCGCGACAGCGGGGCCAGCCTCAGCCGTGAGGGGAATGTCTGCATGGTCACCGCCCAGGATGATAATGGGCAGGCCCGGCCCCAGCCCATCAGCGGCGGAGCGCAGGCCCCACCAGACGCCAACCGGGTCCGCCACCACGACGGTTTGCCCCGCCAAGAGCATTTCCTCAACAAGAACGGCAGCGGTGTAGGTTTTGCCGGAGCCGCGCTTGGCGAGGATGGCGAAGGTCTCGGTGACGGCTTCCAGAGGTAGGTCCAAGCCCTCTGCCAGGTGCAGGCGAGGTTCGGCTTTCTCAGCTTCTGATGGCACCGCAGTCTCTGACGATACCACAATTTCTGATGACAGCCCTGTTTTCACTTTTCCACCCCTCGTCCTAGTTCTACTTCCGCGCGCTCTGGTATTTCACATCCTGATGTTTCACGCTCTGATGCCGCAGGCCATTTACAGTGAACAAGGAAGCTATCAGGTTGCTGGTATTATACCCTGGACACGCAAGCTAGGGCTAAAACAAGTCATGGCTAAAATTCGCGGCCAATGCGGGTGCAACTCCCGCAGGCTCAACATGCAATCTCCGCAGGCTCAACTGAGGTACAATTCTCGCAGTAGGGAAGTTTATGTTCGCGTAGGAGGGACGTTTATGACCGAGCGCATTTTCAATCTGTACTTGTTTCTCCAGAGCGGTCTCACGTCGTCTGGCATCATCCGCGAGCTAGGCGCGAGGGTGCATGAGCGTAGCGGCACGGATGCTGACAAGATCGCTTTTCTTCAGAAGCAAGCTGCGGAAGACTTGGCGGAAGTGCAGCGCTTTCCTGCGCCAGAGCGCTATGTTCTGGTGGCTATCAACTCCGCCGCAACCCAAGCGGGTCTAGATTATCGTGGCTATGAGAAGCTTGTGCAGGGCGGGCGGCATCTGGAGGTGTTTGAGGAAGTATTTCAAGCAATGAACGCTCCCGCCGATCCCTTGATCTGCATCACGCCCGTAGTAGATGGCAACATTCAGATTGAAGCGATTCGAGGAATGTCATAAACAAATATCATAAACAACTATGGGGACGAACCCTTCCGAAGCTCGCTATAAAAATGGTCACTACAATAGCGGCCACTACGAAAAAGCGGAGACAGCGATGAGAAACCTGAATGACTTTCTAAAAAGCTTTCCGGAAAAGGATATTTTCGCCGAGTAGCAGTGATAAGACGGTATTACTTGGCTTCTGTTTGACTGTTCTTCACACTCCTTTGAAGCATCATGCTGTTTTAGAGTTTTCTGCTGTCTTTCAGGAAAGGCACCGCGCTTTGAGATTACGCATTCAACTGGATAACCCGCATGGGGCAACACTCCCGCTGAATTATCAGCACCATCTGACGGCGGCGGTCTACGGCCTCTTGGCATCTTCGGATGCCGATTACGCCCGCTTCCTGCATGGAACCGGGTATGGGCCGGAAGGAAGTGCCAAACGCTTCAAGCTGTTCGTCTTCTCCTGGCTGCACGGACGGCACCGGGTAGAGGGCGATGCGCTCCGTTTCGCCCCTGGTCCGCTTGTCTGGCAGATTGCTTCACCGGTTCCCGATTTTCTGACCCACTGTGCCACGGGCCTGCTGGCCGAGGCCGTTCTCAACGTCGGTTCCGCCGCATTTCCGATCACCGAGGTCCAGGCCCTGCCACTGCCACGTTTCGCGGAGACGGTTCACCTCACTTGCCTGTCTCCGATTGTTGCGGCCTTGCCGCTGCCGGGCGGCGGGACGCGCTACCTGACCCCAAGCGATGGTGATGCCTTCTCGGCAGCCGTCCGGGCCAATCTGCTTCGCAAGCATGAGACCTTATACGGCGATCCGCCTGCCGATGACCGGTTCCAGCTTGCCTTTGATCCAGCGTATTTAGAGCGCAGCCACGGCGGCACTAAGCTTATCACCTACAAGGACATCCAAATCCGTGCCGCATTCGCTCCCTTCTCTGTTTCCGGTTCCGTCGAACTCCTCCGAGTAGGGTATGAAGCCGGCTTTGGTGAGAAGAACGCCGCTGGCTTCGGCATGGCAGAAGCGAAATAGATTGAGAAGTCAAAATGTGGTATAATGTTGTTGTAAATGTTCCTGCGGCTCGAACGGTCGCTTCACGTCTTTCTTTGGTCACATGGCGTTACAACGCTTGGCTTTGTGCCCCGCCGAAGATAGAGTCGCAGGTCGCTCCTTCCCCTTCCTTCTCACAGCCTGCCAACCCTTGCTTAAAGTTCACTGAACTTTCGGATAATGTTCCGGTCGTTTTTGCGGAATACTCTAATAAGTTCTCGCATCGCTGGCAGCTCCAGTGCGTCGCGCTGGCTGCGCCCCAAGTTATAGACAAACAAATCAGCGAGTTGGATCAGTTCGCTTTTCTTCGAGACACTAACCTCTATCTCGGGAGTATGAGGAAAATAGCCGAGATCTCTCAGCATCCGCACGTCTTTCTTGAACTTCGTTTCCTGCTTTCTTCCTCCAAGCTCGCTGTCAGAAACCAGCTTCGCTACGGGATAAACAGAAAGAAATTCTCTCAGCAGATCAATTCCAATCCGGTGGGTGAGATCACTCGGCGTCAGACGAGTAATGATTTCCTGAACACCATCAACAGAATTATCAATCGAATCGTAAACAACAGCACCAACTCTCAAAGTCATGTCAGCCTGCATCAACAATTGCATCAGCGTAAGTTGTATCTGTGGCGCGTCTGTATACGCATGAAAAATATGCTCTTTGGACAAGCCGCTCATCCTTCGAGCTTCCCTAAAAACCGAGGCAAGAACCTCCAAATCGCTCACGGCCACGACAGCGGCACCACGTATTTGGCGATGTGACTTGGGATATGATGTCCAGTCCATTCCTGCGTAAAGCGGCATAGCAACCTCAATAAAGATACATCGCTGGTCCGATTAAAAACGAAAAGAGTAGGCTTCTTGATGAACTCAGCCTTGCTATTTCAATTCCAGTGCGATGCGGCCCGATTGTACCTCAAATTATGCTAATATGAATTCAGCTTTGTTCGGCAAATTTTGTAAAATTCTGGAAGAGAGCAATATCTTAAAGCAAGGCGAGGCAGAAAATGATTTACCTTACCCGTTTTCGGGGGCCATTTGGCTATATCAAGCCGTGGACAGCAGTTCGGGATGCTCTGACTTACAGCCAAAGTTTCCTTACTCCCTCAATTGTTGAGGGAATGCGGCAGAAATTAGAAGTATCCGCGATCTTGCGCCACCGCTTGCAGCACAAAGGATTAAACATCCAGCAGGAAAGAACTCAAAGCGCAGGCTGGAAGTCAGGATCAAAGCAAATGAGTCGGTCTCTCTCAATTATCGAGCGTGGCGTTATGATTCAGCCAGAACTTGTGCTGGCATTTCCAACTCTGGAAGATGCGGAAAAAGCAGCAATGCAGCACCTTTGCCTCTGCCGAAACGAAGATGTTTTGTTTCCTTTCAACGATGTCGAAGCAACAGACGAGGAAACCTTTGACAAGATACCTGGGATTGAACTGCAATTCGAGCATTCATCTAAGGCATCCCCTGAAGCATTTCTTGTGGGCTACAACAGGTTTGATGAAGCAAAGCCTATGTATGGGCGCTTAGTTATTGTCGAGGAGGCTGGGGCATGACGCTATATGCGAAAAGCGACGGAACCACCCTTGAGCAGCATACATCTCATGTCGTCTGCGCCGTCCAAGCCTTAGCTTATTCGTTACTGCCGGACATAACGGACACTGAATATCAAGGAGCTATGCATGGCGCGGTCCTGCACGACTTGGGAAAGGCGCATCCTTTCTTCCAGGCAAGCCTGGCTAAAGACTTCGAGAGGCCGAGATTTGGCGTTCCGCATCGACACGAAATTTCATCGCTGCTTTTCCTGCCGCTTTTTCCAGCTGAAGAATGGCCGCAACTTATTGATATGGTCGTCGCGCATCACAAATCTTTGCAAGTGTTCGGCAATAAAAGCGGCAAAGGACTGATAGATTTGGTGGAGTGCTATGACGAAACTCCAGTGTTTGATCGTCATGCTGAAGCCTGGAACGAATGGAGTGTCAAAGTTTTTGACTTCCTGCCCAGCTTTGCTGTTTCAAGTCAGGAAATAACCCGTGAACAGGCACGCAGAGCTTTTGATGAAGCACTACGACACTGCGAGAAGAAACGCTCCGGTCGCAGCAGGTGGCGGGGCCTGCTCATGGCTGCCGATCATTTAGCATCTGCATTGCAGGAAGAAACCCAGCCCCGACTTGAGCGGTTATTTCAGGCACCCAATTTAGAGGTGTTTCATACCCGAGCTAGGGAAGCAGACGCCGCACTGTACCCGCTTGCCAAGAAGCCAGTTGATTCACCGAAACCGCATACTTTGGTCGTTGCGCCGACCGGCTCTGGCAAAACCGACTTTTTGCTGAGGCGCTGCGAGCAGGAGCGCGTCTTTTATATTCTGCCGTTCCAAGCCTCCATTAACGCCATGTTCCTGCGAATGGAACGGATGCTTAACTTTGATGCCGATGGTGATAAGCGTTTACCATCAGAACAGCAAACCGACATCCGCCGGGTTCATGCGGCGGCTCAGATTGAGATTGACGGTGATGTGGAGGAAGAAACTCTGCTTCAGAAGCATCCGGGAGCGGCGCTGAAGGTGATGACTCCGCACCAAGTCGCATCTTTGATCTTTGGACTTCCAAGCCATGAAGCCGTTGCTTTAGACATCGCACGGCAAAATGTTATTTTGGATGAGGTTCATGTTTACAACGAGCAGACGCAGGCGATGGTACTGGAATTAGTGAAGGCGCTCGTGCGTCTGAACTGCCATGTGCACATCGGGAGTGCAACAATTCCCACCGCTCTCGCAGAGGAATTACGCCAATGCTTGGGAGGTGAAGAAGCAATCTACGAGGTGCGGCTCAGCGAGGAAGAACTTGATACTTACGACCGGCATCTTGTTTATCAGCTAGAAGACGAAGATACCGCGCGGCAGTATGTGAGGGGCTGCGTGGCGGAAGGCAAGCACATCTTTTTCATCTCCAACCGCGTTGCCGCCGCGCAAGATCGGTTCGAGTGGGTGCAACAAACTTTTCCTGACGTTCCAAGCCTGCTGATACACAGCCGTTACCGGCGCGGGGACCGGGCAAAAATCGAACAGCAGATTGAAGGATTTGAAAAGCGTGCAGGGCCTTGCATCGTGTGTTCTACACAGGTTATCGAAGTCAGTTTAGATATTTCGTTTGACACGCTTGTCACGGATTGCGCTCCGCTAGACAGCCTCATTCAGCGGTTCGGGCGCGTTAATCGCCGCCGCCTGCCAGCATTTGAGCGAACTCTGTACCCTGTTGCTGTGATCGCACCGCCCACTGCCGAACAATCGGCGCTACCCTATAACCTGGCGATCTTACAGGCTTCATGGCAAGCATTGCCAAACGGGGCTGTTCTCAAAGAAACATCATTGCAGAGGCTAATTGACCAGGTGTACCCAGTGATGGATGTCAAGCCGATTGACGTACATCTCGTAGAAACCGAGGCAGGTTTCAGGCTGCCGGAGCTTTGCAACCGTGCGAAGAGCATTTTGCTGGAAATTCTGGAGATAGACTCTGCTGCCGTAGTTCGTACCAGCGACTTGGAGGCATACAAAAAAGCCTGGGGCAAAGAGCGACAAGAACTCGAGATTCCCGTACCTGTAAAATCGCTGCGCCCTAAGTTCAAGGTATGGGCGCAGATTGAAGAGGGAGTGCGGCCTTTCATCTGTCCCGACGAATGTTACGACGAAGCTTTAGGGTTGCTGCTAGGGGAGAAATGGGAGCCGTCATGTATCATTCTGTGATTGGCAAGCGACTGGTTGACTGTATCAACCGACGCGACAGGACCGCATATACAGTGCAGGAATTTTTCGACAGCGTTTATATTCCCTTGTTTTTTGGCAGCGCCCGAATGCTTCAGAATGTGAACAATTCCCCCTTCGATCAAGCGATCACGAAGCAGAAAAAGCTCTTCACACCTCAGCTCCAAGCAAGTTGTCTGAGTCAAGTTCACGACAAAGTTCAGGGACAGGCCCCGGATGCGAGCTTCTTTCTAGGCGGTCCCGCCGCCGGCAGCGCAGAGACGACTTCCGGCCAAGTGACTTCAATGCAGGTGCCTATTTCCGAAGAAGACGTCTATGCTTCTTGGATCGGGGCCGCACTGGGATTGACGGTTCAGGGCGGCATGATTTTACTGATCGACGCCGAGGATGTTTTGCTAGCGACTTATGATGGCTGGTTCAAGTATCGAGAGTTCTTAGAGCAGACGCCGACTTTAAAGCCGCTGCAAATAAACGCTTGGAACGGACAATGGATCGCAAGCGAACTAGGGAAAGCTGCTGATTTCCAGCCAGCCCTTGACAAAGACCGCGCTGCACTGGAAACCCAAAAATGGGTGAGGCTCATGTTTTCCCTCAGTTATTATTACCACGGCACATCAACAAACCATGTTCTGGCCTATGTTTACTCGCTGGGACAGAGCAACACAACGCTCGGATTTGTGCAGCTTAATTTATCTGAAGTCAACCGATTAGTTCAACTCTATCAGCAGCTTTTCACTGTACCGGAAGGGATGCATACTGCTGACTTTGAGCGCCTTTATGACACAGCCGAATCTTTCCGCTTTGCCTGCGGACACACGGAGATAGGACTGCGGGCGCTCAAGCCGCAGGATGTTTTTCGGAGCGAGAAAGGAGTTCCCGCCGCGCCCAAATCAACCGAAGTCGAAAAGCGTCTTGCTTTCGACACTTACCAAACCTGGATTGTCGCCATGCTTAACAACAAAGACTTGATGCCGCTGGCCGCAGAACTGGCAATAGCCCTCAACGTCTTCCGGCAGCAAGATACTCGGATGAAAAACGTCAAAGCCCAGATGGTTGAAGAACTGCTGGGCAAGAAGAACCGGCGTGACTTTATTGGAGAGCTTGCTGTGTTACTGGAAGAAGATGGAAGTAACTGCGAGCTTTTTGAGCGCATCGCCAACGATCTTATGTCTCTCTCGCCTGATAGCGTCCCTCTTTTTCTGACGCTTGTGCGCTTTCAATATGCTGTTGCGAAGGCCAAAAAGGAAACTACACCATGACCATGCAAACTTCCTATCTTTACCTGCGCGGGCTGCGGCAGGTAGACCACACCGTTTTCTGCGTCGCTAATGGTCAAAAGACTTATCGTGATCCTATGACTAGGCGCGAGATGCCCTATTCCAGTGGGCAGCAGGTCAAGCGTTCGGTGCTTGACGAGATGACTTCCGTGCTGGATGAAACGAGGGCACCTGTTACCTTCAACTTCACCCTGTCCAAGAAAGCCGGGAAGACCGAGTTTGGGCAAGGGGAACCCTGGTCGCCTTGCGATCCGGCGTTTGCCGATCAGCTTATTGGCGGCTGGATGCGTGCCGGCAAAGAAGGCGCTCCCGTCAAACGGCGCAGCCCGCTTTCTATCTCTGCGATGCGTCCTTTGCACCCTACGCTCTCCGAGCTAGGAAAGGAGGATGTCACGTTTGACCGGAGCGACCACCCGGAGCAGCACAAAATCCGTGTGGTTGATGAGCAGGGGAAGCAAGTCTCTCAGGAAGATTTTTTGGCGGCTCTGCAAGCTGCCGACCGTAACGCACCAATGCGGCTCTGGATTCCGGGCGACAAAGTAGGGCCACGCGCCAGCGGCTTGTTTGTTTATGATGTTGCCGTTGATTTACGGACTCTGTTCAGTGTATCGCTTAATACTGCTGAACCGGAACTGGCAAAAGAAACAATCACTGCGCTCAAAGAAGCGGGATGGCAGGAGAGCGCGGACGGCATTCGCCTCATTTGCCCGAAGGAACGCCGGGATCAGATTATTCCTGCGCTGGCACACAGCCTGATTCACTGGCGCGTTACCAGCAATCAATCCCGTACTTACAGCCCGCAGAACACTTTGGCATTTGCGATCAGCAAAAATGCCAATCGCTTGGGAGCTGCCATCCGCGCTGATCTGACCGAGGAAAGCGAATACAAACGTGCAGAGCCGGTTTTGGACACGCTGGATGGCGTCAATGTTTACACAGCACTGACGGCGAAAGCCTACATCCGCGAAGTCGTTGCCAGCGTTGACGCACTGGAACAGGCCGAAGCAGACTTGACCGCGCAGCTTTTTGGGTTCAACTATGATGCCTGAAACTTCTCTTGAAGACTTGCGGGTGGGGCTGAAAGACCTGCGGATTGGGGGGACGGAGGTGCATTATTATGTGCTTTGTCCGCGCAAGCTGTGGTGGTTCTCGCATGGCATGGAGCAGGAGCATGTCTCCGGCGGGGTCGGGGCGGAGAATGTAGCGCTGGGACAGGTGCTGCATCAGGAAAGCTACCCAGACAAGGCCCGTAAAGATGTTCTCATTGACGACCTGCTGCGGCTGGACTTTACCGACGGCGGCGTGGTCCACGAGGTCAAGAAGAGCAAGGGCGGCGAGCAGGCAACGCTCTTTCAGCTTCTCTACTACCTGTACTATCTCAAACGCGAGAAGGGCATCGAGACGACCGGCATGATTGACTATCCTCAAGAGCGGCGCCGGCAGGAAGTCGTGCTGACGCCGGCCCTGGAAACCGAGGTAGAGCAGGTCATTGACGGCGTTCAGGCGACACGCCAGCGGCCAACCCCACCGCCGGTGGCCGCGCCGATGGCGATCTGCAAGAAGTGCTCGTACCAAGACCTGTGCTGGGGCTAAGGGTACAAGGCAGGAGACCAATGAAAAACTACTATGTCCTGTCCAATGGCCGCGTCAAGCGCGAGGCCAACACGCTCTACATCGAAAACGAGGCCGGCGAGAAGAAGCCGGTGCCGATTGAAGATGTGGAGAGCCTGTACCTGTACGGCGAAGTGGACCTGAATACAAAGCTGCTGAACTTCCTGTCACAGAAGAAGATCACGCTGCACGTCTTCAACTACTTCGGTTTCTACGCCGGCAGCTATTACCCCCGCGAGTACCTGCACTCCGGCTACCTGCTGGTGCATCAAGTCAGCCACTACGCCGACAACGAGCGCCGCATGAAGCTGGCCCAGGAGCTTGTGCGCGGCGCGGCCCATTCACTGCTGCGGAACGTCGCCTACTACGACAAGCGCAAAGCGGGCGCGGCGGACGACCGGGAACCTGCTGGGGAAGTCGGCTTGGGTGGGGAAGTCGGCCTAGACACGCCGGAGCGGAGCGGCGTCCCAACTGATGCCGAAGTCGAAACGATAGTAGACAATGAACTGATCCTGGACACGCAGGCCGCAGGAGACAAGGAAGAACAGGAAGACGATCCCCTAGTTGCCTCGGTTGTCTGGGACGATACACCGCGCCCGCTGGGGACGCTGGGCGATGTTATCGGCGGCCTGGCTGCTCTGGTGGAAGCGCAGACCGACATCAACGTCCTGCGGGGGCTGGAAGGGAAGATGCGGGAGCGGTATTACCAGGCATGGCGGCACATCCTGCGGGAAGGCTGGACGTTTGAGCGCCGTGTTCGCCGGCCCCCAGACAATGAGGTCAACGCGCTGATCTCCTTCGGCAACTCGCACCTCTACACCGTCTGCCTGGGCGAGTTGTACCGCACGCAGCTCACGCCGACCATTTCTTACCTGCATGAGCCGGGCGCACGCCGCTTCTCGCTGGCCCTGGACCTGTCCGAGATTTTTAAGCCGCTGATCGTGGACCGGGCCATCTTCCGCCTGATCAACACCGGCCAGCTCAAGGACAGCCACTTTGACCGCAGCCTCGACGGCTGCTTCCTGAACGACGCCGGCAAAAAGCTTTTTATCAACGCCCTGGAAGACCGCCTCAAGACGACCATCAAGCACCGCCGTCTGGGCCGCTCCGTGTCTTACCGTCACCTGATCCGGCTGGAATGCTACAAGCTCATCCGGCACCTGACCGGCGTCGAGACCTACCACGCCTTCCGCGCCTGGTGGTAGAACTTAGCTGGTTTGAAAACAGAAGGTGACAAACAGAAGAAGGTGACAAAATGTATGTAATCTTAGTCTATGATGTGGCCGAAAAGCGGGTAGGCAAAGTCTGTAAGTTCATGCGCCGCTATTTGCCCCGCATCCAGAACTCCGTGTTCGAGGGCGATTTACCTGAATCAAAGCTGGCTGCAATGAAGGCGGGCCTGAGCAAAATCCTGGTAGACGATCAGGACTCGGTGCTTCTGTGGGTGCTGCGAGATTCCAAGTGGGTGGACCGCCAAATCATCGGGTGCGAAAAGCTGCCTGTCGGCACCATCTTCTAATCAGCACCATCTTCCCGCATACCAGCCTATTTTTCTGCCTATTTTCCCGTGCCTCCGCGTCACCGTTTCGCGTCGTCGGTCTATGGTAGCCTTGCCTTACAGGAGAGACCGACGACTCTTTTTGCCTCCAGACACTTCAACGTGACCGTTTTCATGCCATAATCTCCCCGTTCGCGCTCCAGCTGATCTAGCCCTCGGCCCGCCGGGCACAACAGGCACAAAATGTGGACCTTTAATCGAACCAAGCTGGAATTGAAACTGCTCAGTCCGTGTACGGAGCCAAAGCCTTCACGCCGCCTTTAATCGAACCAAGCTGGAATTGAAACGAAGATGCAGAGCCAGGTGCTGGCCGGCGAAATTACCCTTTAATCGAACCAAGCTGGAATTGAAACCTGGGTCATCGGCGCGGTGTTGGTGTAGTAGACTTCGCCTTTAATCGAACCAAGCTGGAATTGAAACATCATCGTACCTGACGCTTGCCGTACTAATGCGCGTGACCCTTTAATCGAACCAAGCTGGAATTGAAACCCGAGTGCGGGATCGTGACCTGGTACGATGACTATCCTTTAATCGAACCAAGCTGGAATTGAAACCTGCCTGAACCGCTGAGGCCCCCACCAATCAAACGGCCTTTAATCGAACCAAGCTGGAATTGAAACCTGCCGGCGGATGGGCCATCAACTTTTAAGTCCCATCCTTTAATCGAACCAAGCTGGAATTGAAACTAACGTTGATCGTTATCGTCGCGTGTGTGCGAGGAGCGTAACCTTTAATCGAACCAAGCTGGAATTGAAACGTTGATGCAGCATGGCCTTTGCAAGCCAAGATATGCCTTTAATCGAACCAAGCTGGTATTGAAACAACCAAGTCAAGGCCAATCACACAGTCGGCAGCCGAGGCGGCCTTTAATCGAACCAAGCTGGTATTTAAACTTGTATGATGGGGCGATCCTGGACGACGACCCTGCCGCCCTTTAATTGAACCAGGCTGGTATTGAAACAAAAATCCCAAAACCGCAAAGCAGCTTGGCATCCGCCTTTAATCGAACCAGGCTGGTATTGAAACATGGATCGTCCGAACGGCAAGATTTTCTACATTGACCACTTCTAATCGAACCAAGCTGGTATTGGAATGTGCTGCTGTAGGTGGCAGACGGACCGGGATAGGTGACAGCTTCTAATCGAACCAAGGCGGTGTTGAAACACGATCTGCGCGAAAAACGCCTGCTGCGGGGTCAGGCTTTTAACCAAACCAGGTTGGTATTGAAAAGAACGGAAAGCCGCGAAGATCGCGGAAATTATTACCTTCGCCTTTAATCGAACCAAGCTGGTATTTAAACTTGTTCACGGCGTTCGTCGCCGCCGCACCGACGTTGTAAGCCTTTAATTGGGCTACGCTGAAATTGAAAAACACCAGAAACGGCGGCAGTGCGCTTGGGCAATGGAAGTCTTCTAATTGAACCAAACTGGAATCAAAACTTCATTTGGCCCGGCATGCCTTGCGGGTTTTGGACACATTCGACCTTTGATCGAACCAAGGTGGAATTAAAATAGTGCAACAGGAGGCATTGCCAAGAAGTATAAGACCAGTCAGAACATCAATATAGACGTTACCCTGGAGATCGGGAGGTGCCTAAGTTTGATCGCTTCACTAAATCCGGCATGAACAGAATGGCTACGGGTGCAACAGTGCAGCATCCTGTCCAGCGATGCACCCTAACGTGCGCCCTAGCCTGTGAGCAGGCTACTGTAGCGCCATGCCATTGCATGTCACGCCTCCTTCCGCTTCAAGTTTTCCCAATTCAAGTCATTCTTCAGGCCAGCTTCCTCTTCCCAGTGCCGCTGAAGTGGAGCGGTTTCGCGTCTTGTACCAAGAGCACATCGGCGTAGACTTGGACTCGGTCATGGCCGCCCGTACTCTGGCAGACCTGGCCCAGTTCTATTTCCTCACCTATGGCCATGAGCGCTACCGCCTTCTCCACAATTCCTCCATTGCCCAGCAGCAAGGAACCACCTCACCGCCTATCCACTTCTCTTAGCTCATTCAACTCTCTTAGCTCATTCAACTCCCTTAGCGTGTCAAGCTCTTTCGCCCAGCCAGCTCTCCAGTTCACGTCCGCCCCGCCCACCGCAGGCACTTTTGTCTTGTACGCCCGCAAGTCCACGGAGGGCGAGGATCGCCAGGTTCAAAGCATTGGCGACCAGACCCGCCACTGCCAGGCTCTTGCCACCGCTCATGGGCTGCCCCTGACGTTTCAGATCACCGAAGCGAGGTCTGCTAAACGCCATGGCGCTCGCCCCGGCTTCCGCGAGATGATTGACCGCATTGAGGCAGGCGAGGCCGACGGCATCCTCGCCTGGCATCCCGACCGACTCGCCCGAAACGCCATTGACGGCGGCTGGATTCTCGACCTTCTGGACCGGGGCAAGCTGCGCCATCTGCGCTTTGCCGCCTACACCTTCGAGAACACCCCAGAAGGAAAGATGATGCTGGGAATGATCTTCTCGCAGGCCAAGTACCAGGTGGACAAGCTCGCTGTAGACGTGCGGCGCGGCATGAACACCAAGCGCGAGCAGGGCTGGTTTCCTCACCGCGTCGGCGAGGGGTACAAGAACGACCTCGAAAGCCACACCATCCTCATTGACCCACTGCGCTTTCCCTTGCTGCGCCAGGCGGTGGAGCTGATCCTGGCCGGCACACATCGCCCAAGTGAGGCGCTGCGCGTCCTAAACGACACTTGGGGCTACCGGACCCGCCCCACCCGGCGCGGCGGGGGAGGACCACTGTCGCGGAGCGGCTTCTACCATGTTCTCTCGAACCCGTTCTACTATGGTGAGTGCCGCGAGAAGGGCGTCGTTTATCCCGGCGCACACCCGCCGCTGATGAGCCGGGCGGAATTCCGGCAGATCCAGGAGCGGCTCGCCACCAAAGGCCAGGCAAAGCCGAAGGTCCACTCCCATGCCTTCACCGGGCTAATCCGCTGCGGCCGGTGCGGCTCCGCAGTGACAGCCTCGCGGGCTAAAGGCCACGTCTACTACCACTGCACGGATCGTTTGAGAGTTTGCACCAAGTCCGGCATCCGGGCGGAAGCGCTGGAAGGGCAGTTTCTCACGCACTTTGATAAGCTGACCATCCCGGCCTGGCTGGAGCCGCTGCTGGTGGAGGTCACCTGCCGGAACCTGGCCCAGGAACCAGTGCGTGCGGAGCAGGCCGAGGCCGGGCAACAGGCGGCACTAGCAGCCGCAGAGAAAGAGCTGCGAGCGCTCACGGGGATGCGGCTACGCGAGCTTCTGACGGACCAGGAGTTTTTGGAGGAGAAGGCCCGGCTGCAAAAAGAAATCGCTGGCCTTGAGCAGCAGGCGGGGGACAAAAGCGGCGAGGCGGGACAGGAAACTAAGACGGCGGCCCGCGTGGTGGCCTATGCGGCGTGGGCACGCGAGGCCTTTGTGTCTGCGGAACCGGCGGAGCAGCGCCGGCTGGCCGGGCTGCTTGGGGCGCGACATTTGCTGGCGGACCGGGAGCTGACGGTGGAGATGAACCCTTACCTTTCGCTGCTGACGGAGCATCACGAGGCGCTGCAAGCTCTGGGTGAACAGCCGCCGGCAAAAGAGAACAGCAGAGTAGAAGGGAACAGCAAGCCAGAAAGGGGCGGCGAGCGGGAACCGATCAAACCAGGCAAAATTGGCTATAGGAGCCGCGATACGTCCTCCCAAGCGATGATTGTCGCCGATGGTCCGAAAGAGGGGGTTCAAACCGGAGAAAGAGGCTCTGGAAGCACAAAAAAAGCCTTCTGGGAGGAGACTGTCTTTGCTGGCAGGGCAGGAGAGACAATGTTCAAACTTGTTGAGGACGTCGGCGAGAAGCTAGCAGCTCTGATCCGGGAGCGAGGAGAAATGTTTACCGGCAAAGTTTCGTGACAAGTTCATCGTATACAGTTGATCATTTTCGTGCCACATCAGTTGTGCAAGCGGTCCTTGCACAATTGTTTTGTCCGCCTAGGCTTCGACAATTACCCACCGAAAATGCCTACAGACGCTTGAGATTGCGCGAGGAAAAGCCACTTCTATTTGATTTTTGGACTAACCAGCTTGATTTTTGGAATGATTTCGGTAGGATCATCGGCACGAGGGGCGCTTACCAAGCAGCTATTTGGGTCATAGGAGCAGTGGATCAAGCATTTGCTCTTGACCTGCCGCTGCTCTGTTCACCTGCAACTTATGCCGACCACGCCTCGCTCTCTGCCTCCAATTTCTGCCGAGTACCGCCAGTTCGTTCTGGACCAGGCTCCCCGCTTTGCAGCGCTCGTTGACCGCGCTCGCAACAAAGGTGAAGAAGCCAAAAAAAGCAGGCAAGCCAAGATCACACTCTCCGTCTTCCGCGACAACCCTTTCCTGCTCTACGCTGCCCTCTGGTACGCCGCCAGCGCAGGCGTGACTATCACCGTTACGCCACCGCGACCTACCGCAGCAGAACAAGTTCCGACAGAGTAACAAGTTTCGACAGAGTGAGCTGTCACTTTGGGCCAGGGGGGAAACAGACATGATAAGAGACGCCTCAATGGCGTCTTTTCTGTGAACCGGCCTGTTGATCCAGGTAAGTGAGCGAGCACAAAAACACACTCATAAGACGTGCATGACGGGACGTGCGTATAGAGAAGACGTGCGTATAAGCACCGTTTTTTCGCTCAGACGCAGTCCTGGCCTTAGACTAGAGGAGAACTGCAGTTCACCCTCGGTGCGAAGGACGTTCACGACCATTGTTCAGGACGATAGAAGCTCAGCGCCCCACCCTATCCATTAAGTTTTGCAATCCATTAAACTCTTGCCGGCAAGCGCCAGTTCAAGCTCTCTGCCCAAGTCTCTCGATTAACTCGATTAAGTTGTTTGTTCACGTCTCATGCCTCATACGCCGCGCCGGACCAGCCCCGTTCATTGGATCAGCCCTATTCATAACCGACTTGCCCCTGTCATGGCGCACGTCAACTGGTACTTGTTTGCGCCCCGGATGCGCCTGGCTCGAGATGCCGGCGTTTCCCATTCCGCTTTATCGCGCGTTCTTTCCGGTCAAGCCGCTCCTTCCTATACGCTTGCCTGCAAAGTGGCCGGCGCACTGGAAAAACGACTGGGAGCATCCCTGCCGGATGGTCATTTGGACCCGCGCGAGCTGTTTTCGCTGGACGGCATCTATCCTACCGCTTCCGTTTGTGAGCTTGTCGACTGCCCTGGATGCCACCTCGGTCAGCTTCGCAACTAAGCTGGTTCAGCGACTGAGCCATCTGTTTTATTCCATCTGATTTTATTTGGAGCTATAAAGTTGCGCCCCAACTTGCCGAACATCATTTTCACCGTTTAACCCAAAGGAGGAACATTCCCACAACTTCCACTCAATCAGCTTCTTCAGATAAGACTTCTCCAATTCAGGCTTCTTCACCTACTCAGAGACTTGATCTTACTCACAATCAGCCTCGTCAACAAGCTCAAAAGGGACAAGTGAAAGCAGCGCAAGCCAAACGTCGGCCTCCCATCCAGAACCGCGTCTCTGTGCTGCTGGTCCACATCCCCAGACTCAGCATCCAGGGACAAGCCCGGCTTGCTACCGAAGTGGGCGTGTCCCGCTCCACCATCAGCCGCCTCGTTCATGGCCGTATCAACCCGTCCTATCGCCTTGCACGGGGCGTCACCGACGTTCTGGAGAGGATGCTGGGCAAGCCGCTGGACATGCGCGAGGTGTTCTCCACCGACGGCACCTACCTGACCCCTTCCGGTTGCGCCCTCTGCCGCTGCCACGGCTGTCTGCCGGACACGGCTTGGGACGAAGACGGCCACCTCAAGCCTGGCTGGGAAGATGCCCGGCCCGGCGATTGGTCGCTGGCCCATGCTGGCACCCTAGAGCCAGTGAGGGGGGATGAACTATGTGAGGAAGAACCCAATGGAGAAGAACCAAGTAAAGAGGAGCCAAACGGCGGCTTTTCCGGCTACGGGGAGTACGAAGATGGCGACGAGGAAGCCAATGCAGAACATTGGCAGGCTAAACTTGAAGCCGCAAAACTTCGAGACTTGCAGGGGAGTGCCCGATGAGGCTCTTTCCCCTCAAAAAGGCGGTCCCTATCATCCCAGCAGCCAATCCTCACGCTCTGCCTGAACAGTCTCGTTACAAGAACATTCCGTATGAGCAGTATCTCGCCGAGCAGATCCATGGCCATCTGCTGGATTTAGATTTCCCCGCCTTTGCCCTGTGCCTCTGCCGCCTGCTGCAAGCGCTGGGCTACCAGGACGTGCATCTGGCAGGACGCCGGGAGTGGAAGGGCTACAACACGCCCGGAGGCGGAGGCTATGACCTAGAAGCCACTTTGCCCGGTTCGCTTTTGCCTGGCTCTCTCTCTCCGCGCCGTGTCATCGCACAGATCAAGCAGTTTGACGGCCTGCACGTCCATCAGCGCAGCGTGGATGAGCTTCGGGGGACCTGCCTGCGCGTGGGAGCAGCAGAAGCGCTGCTGATCACGACGTCGGCGTTCTCCAAAGTTGTTCGTGCAGGGGACGCCGCGCCGAGTAGTGCCGGCAGTCCAGTTGCCCCCGTGCGACTGATGGGCGGGGATAAACTGATCGCCCTGCTGATCCGCCACCGCCTCGGCGTCAAGGAGCATGAGATCAAGGGACGTAAGATGTTTTCAGCCGAGAAGTTGACAGACAGAAAGACGGGAGATAAGCAGTGGGAGATTGACGACACGTTCTTTTCTGAGCTGGCTCTGGCAAGCGCCATCCTGAGCAAGGAAGCGCATGCAAAGCATCAGAATATTACAAAGCGCCAAAATATCACGCCGCAACAGAGTCCCACGCCTGCTCAGAATACTGCGCTGGCTCGAAATCTTACGCAGTGGCGTGTCACGGTCCGCATCTCATCCAACCTGGAAGGGGACAAGCAACAAGGTCATCAGAAAGAAGGTCATCAGAAAGGAGGAGGCTGACATGGCCCACCCATGCTGCCGGCGGCATCGCCGCGCTCTGGCTGCTGACACTGGTGCCAGACCCTGCCATAAGCCCAGCTACCTCAAGCGCACCCTTTTCGAGTTCGATCATCCCCAGCTCAGCCGACAGCAGTCTGGCCGTCAACAGTCAGGACATCGGGGCGCTGGCTGTGATCGCCGCCCTGGCCGCACTGCTGCCGGACCTGGATGCGCCTCGCTCCAAAATCCGCTCCCTGGCTCTTGGACCCTTCCGCCCTCTGGACCCGTTGGGTGACCTGTTGTACGGCGCGTGGGGCCACCGGGGGCCGCTTCACTCGCTGCTGGGCCTGATGGTCTTCGGACTGATCTGTGCTCTGCCGCTCTTTCTCGCGTGGGGCTGGGTCTGCGGAGCGGCCGCGCTGCTGGGGTACGCTTCGCACCTGGCGCTGGACGCTATGACCCGCCATGGGGTGCCGCTTCTGCCAGCGCGGGGCAAAGACGGGCGGTGGAACCTGAAGCATCGCCGTCACCTGCTGCCGCGAGCCTTGCGGTTCGTCACCGGCTCGGCGGCGGAGGACGTGCTGCAAGCGGTGCTGCTGAGTGCGGACCTGGTACTGCTGCTTCGCTATCTCAGCTAGATAGTCATAGCGAGTGGAACGAGAAAAGCCGCGTCTGCCGTGAGCCTGTCCCGCTGAGGGAGCAAGTCTGCGGACAGAAGCGCGGTCTTCCTCGGCCACCCGACACCCGTCCCATCAGGAGGTACTGATGGACAAGCCGATGCGCGGAGCCACAGTAATGGCACCGCAGGCAACCGACAACGACCGATGCGCCGCTGAACACCCAGTTCAAGAAGAACCATTCATTCATGCATCGTTCAACGAAAGGAGGATCATACAGCACAATCTACCAACACCCACATCGTCTGAGCAAATTGTCGCTGACTTGGCAGGGAACAAGGCAACCGATAGCGCTCCGTTTGTTGTGGAGCATCGCCAGGAAGAACGCGCCCCATCCGGCACGTTTCGCCCCAGCGCACGCCTCATCCTCACGGAGCGTGTTCGCACATCCGGCCTCTGGAACGCCCTCGCGCCCGAAGACTTCCAGACCCTCGTTCTGCTGCTGACCTTCCTCACCCCCAACGGCTGGTGCCGCCCCACCCTGCCAGAGTTGGCACAGGCCATGCAAGTCTCTCACGCTAAAGCTCGCGCGCGTCTCCACAGGCTCACCCAGTTGAAGTGGCAGGGCCAGCCGCTCGCCGCAGTGCTCAGCCGCCCAGATGGGCTGGATGCGTACCTGCCTGGACGGCACCTGCTGGCCCATGAGAACGCCCCCCTTGACGAGCCGCCTCAGCCCGCGCCAATCCGCACGGCAGGCCGGGAAGCGGTGATCGCCTACAGCCGCGCCCGGTACACCAAAGGACGCGAGGAAGTGGAGCGGGAGATCGCGCAGCGGATGGGCTGGGCACCGCCGGACTTTGCCGGGGATGATCCGGCGGTGGCGGCAGGCAAGCAGCGGGCGTATCAGGCCATGACGAACTTCGGGATGCCTAAAGAGCAGGCGCTGGACCTGCTGGCCCGGTTTGACCTGGGGACGGTGGAAAGCCAGATCGCCTGGCTGCCGAGCAGGAGTGCCAAGAACCCGGCCCGGTTCCTGGCAGCGGCGATTGAAGGGGGCTACGACAGGCCGCTGAGCCTGCGAGGGCAAGCAGACGTAGTGGAAACTAACGCAAAAAACTCATCGGCAGAAAGTGCGCAGGAGGTGCTTGGTGGAGATGCGTCTACGGATAATGCTCTGGCAGATAATGCGGCTGCGTTATGAGCACTTCGCCGATAAAGCGCCGGTCGGCGGTCGTGCCACACATGCACCGCAGGCAGTCACTGTCACGCAAGCAATCAATGTTGCGACCACGCCGCAAGCGAACATTAAGCCGTAGGCAAACATTGAGCAAACAAACGTTTTTGAGCAGCAAGATTGCACGCGATGAGATGCTGGCAGAAAATCATTCGTTGGTAGAGAACCGTCTTCTGACTGGCGACTGCCTGCCGTTGCTGTCCCAGCTTCCCAGCGGCAGCGTAGACCTGACCGTCACCAGCCCGCCCTACGACGATCTGCGCCGTTACGATACCCCCACCCCGCTGGACCTTCCTGCCCTGGGAGAAGCACTGTTCCGCGTCACCAAAGACGGCGGAGTATGCATCGTCGTCATCGGCGATGCCTCCCACCGCTTTGCCAAGTCACTCTCCTCCTTCCGGCTGGCCCTCTCCTGGTGTGACCGCGCCGGGTGGCGGCTGTTCGAGACCTGCCTCTACCACCGACGCGGCGTTCCCGGCCCGTGGTGGCGTTCTCGCCTGCGTGTGGACCACGAGTTCATCTTCGTCTTCTTCAAAGGTAAGCAGCCTAAGACCTTCCACAAAGAGCGGCTGCTGATCCCCACCAAACACGCTGGGGAGAAGGTCTCGCGCAGGCCCTACCCGCGCCGGGGGATCGCCTGGGGCCTGCCGCCGCCCACCATCGCACCGCTTCAGTGCCGGGGGACGGTGTGGCCTTACTCCGCCAGCAGTAGCGAGCGCAACGCGGTCAAGCTGAGGCACCCGGCGACGATGCCTGACAAGCTGGCGGCGGACCTGGTCCAGGGGTTCTCCGAGCCGGGGGACCTGGTGCTGGACCCGCTGATGGGCAGCGGCACGAGCGTGGTCATGGCGGCGAAGTTTAGCCGGCGGTTCCTGGGAATGGATGCCTCAGCGCGGTATGTGGAGATCGCGCGGCAGCGGCTAGCAACAGAGACCTGGGGGAAGCCTCAGAATGGAGGGAGCAGTAAGCAGGTACGGCGCGATGCTGGCAAGCCCCTGGAAGACGCTCAGGAGGCCCCTACAGGCGCGGAAGGAGGCAGGGATGAGTAAAGACACTCCTCCGCTTGAAACAGGGGCTTCTCAGCGGGTTCAAGCAGGCGTAGACAGGCGTGAAACCACGAGAAGTAAGCAGGCAGGCAAGAGCGAGGGGCTTGCTTCCTGGCATCCAGTCCCGATCCGGCTGGTGGACACGGTGATGCCGCACCTTAAAGACACCGAGCTGCGGGTACTGCTTGTAGTCCTGCGCCAAACGTGGGGCTGGAAAATGGACCGGACGAGCGTCCATAAAGCGGAAGCCGGTCAGCAAGCACGCACTTCTAAGCAAACGACTACTAAGCAGGCGACCAAGCGCCGAGATTGGCTTTCCCATCATCAGCTCTGCCGGCGCACGGGGCGCGGCAGTGACGCCGTCTCCGCGGCGGTGGCTTCGCTGACGGCTTCGGGCCTGATCATCGTGGAAGATGCAGGCGGCAAACTTTTGACCACGCCGGAAGAGCGCAGGCGCTGCTTGGGCCGCCTGTACTTCCGCCCAGGGAACATGTGGGTAGAGTAGTTGGGGGGGTGTGGAAAAGTGGATAACTCGCAGATTTTCCCATCCGGGAAAAGCGTAAACAACAACATAACTGTTTTAACAACATATACAAACGAGCATTTTGTTGAGTTCTTTTGCTTGTTTTGGCATCGAGCAAGTTTACTGCGTCTGAATAGGCTAAGTAACGTGTCATAAGTTTTTGCGTAGTTTGCAGTAAAATCATGTCGCCTCGGTGTATCTTCCCCTGGAAGGTACACAATGGCTTCACCTATCGTCTTGACCGAACAAGAGCAAAAGCAACTGCGTCTGCAAGCGCGGCGCAGCATTGGCCGCGTGTCCGAACGCATCCAGTTCGTTTTGCTGTTCTCGCGCGGGCAGTCTCCCGCCCAAATCGCCGCGCTCTACGATCTCGATGAGCGCACCGTCCTCTCCTGGCTGGATCGCTTTCGCCAGCACGGTGCTCCGGGGCTTGACGACCGTCCCCGTAGCGGGCGGCCACGCCTGGCAACCGTGGCCGCCCGAACCGAAGCCAAACGCGCTTTAGAGGCCGCGCCTGCTGAGACAGGGACCGGCCAGACTGTGTGGACCCGCCGCCTGCTTCAACGGCATCTGGTGGAGCGAGCGGGCTGCCCGTTGTCGTTGTCCGTAATCACTCGCTTGATAAAGCACCTCGGCTTTGTTTGGCGACGCCCCAAGCTGATGCTGCGGCAGGATGATCCGCAGCGGGCCGAGCGTGAGACGGCGATCTTGCAGGCGTTGGCCGAGTATCCAGAGGCCCCGCGCCTATACGCCGATGAGTGCGACCTGCATCAACTGCCGGTTGTGCGCGGGCAGTGGCAGCCGAAAGGCCAGCAAAAAGCGATCTCGACGCCCGGCAAGAACCGCAAGCAAGCAGTGTTCGGCTTCTTAGAAGCCCTGTCTGGACACTGGCACTACTGGCTGACGGACAAAAAGCGCAGCGCGGACTTTCTGGGCTGCCTGCATGAGCTGAACAAAACGTATGCCGATAAGAACGGTGCCGACGAAACATTGTTGCTGTTTTTGGACAACGCCAGCATTCACAAGAGCCGGACGACGGTGCGCTGGCTGGCAAACCATCCGCGTTTCCGGGTGTGCTACCTGCCTGCCTACAGCGGGCATCAGACAAATCCGGTGGGGAAGGTCTGGTGGGCCTTGAAGAACCAGTGCGCAGCCAACTGCCTGTACCCATGTTTGGAAGCGGTGCAGGATGCCATTCACGGCTTCTTCGCCCGCTTCACGCCCGAAGAGGCCAAGCGGTTGACGCACAGGAAGCCGCCGCAAGCGGCGGCAGTCTGAGCACAAGAACTTTTCACACGTTACTTAGGTTTAAGAGCAAGAGATTTTATTGGAAGAAATCCTGTCAGAGGAAGTTTTAGCTGAACGCACGATTCCAACAGCTTCCGCCCCCGACATGATTGGCTGGTCAAGCAGCGCCTCAGCAAGTCTTTCGACCGCCTTGTGATGTTGCTGCATCAACCTCTCTGCTTCCAGCCAGCAGCCGCCAGCCCACGGCAGAGAAGCGTTTATCCCGTATCTGTCGCTGTAGCACCGCCAAAGAGGCAGAACATCGCTTTGGTTCATCCAGTCCTTCACGGGTCTATCCTTCGGCAGCCATAGCATCTCCGCAGCGACCCCAGCGCAAGCGACGATCATCCACTCAGTCAATAGCGTCTTCTCAGTCAGCGCGATCTCCGTCGAGTTCTGCAAGTGGTCCTGCGGGAAGGGGATGCAGCGCCCCAAATGAGTTTCTTTATTGGTTTCTTTAGGAATGATGCTTACCGACTGGAACTCTCTCCCGAAGTGATGATAAGCCACGACATGGCCGGCCTCATGCCGGGCCACTGTGACTTTCCTCCCCATAGTTTGCTTGCCTATGGTTTTGTTTTTCGTGATTTCATCTGCGGTCATGTTCTATCGGTCCTGTCTCTGTGGGTTCTTTCGCAGGGTGGCCGCGCCGCTGATACGCTATCGTTGCGGCATCCAACATCCCCGGAGGTGCGTGGCACAACTCACAGCGATGTCCATTCACAGCGATGTCCATTCACGGCAGTGTTTAACGCCGCGACTGCTATCCACGCGGCGGCGGTATGCCCCATGACACCCCTGTAGCCATGTTCGTTCTCTCAATTCTTTGTCTGCTTTCTCAGCGTTGTGCTTCCTCTCTTAGTATTTGGCGCATCATCGCTCTGACCCGCTCAAAGGCTTTGCCTTTCTGGGCGAGCGCCCGGACCGGATCTCGGTTTTCCGCGATCACTCGCGCCCTGGCCCTCGCTTCCAGTTCTGTCCATTGATCAGGCAACAGTTTGTCCAAGACATCCTGGACTTTTTCCGAGACTTCTTCCGAAAAAAGCGAAGCGAGAAAATCCGGGGCCGCCGCCGCGTCCAGAGAAGTCCCAGAAGTTTTTTGAAGTGAAGAAGAGTCATCTATAAGAGCTGGCTCATTTTCAACATCTGGCGACTCACTTTCACAAGATTTCGACTCAAAGTGAGTCGCTTTTGACTCACTTTCATTCTTTTCTGACTCACTTTGAGCCTTAGATGGCATAGGCGATGTCCTGCCTTTAGGGGGCTTAGGCTCATTTTGAGCCTTAGATGGTTGTGCCCCTTTTTCGCGGGCTATCAAGACTTCTTGGAGTTTAGGCAGATCGTCCTCATGAATTGGATCATCCATCATCACTCGGTAGATGTTGGCCGTTCTTAGAAGGCGGTTGGTCACTGGATCACGCCAGTACTGACGGTCCTTCTTGACAAACTGATGGAGCGCGGGATTTTGCAGTGAGCCAGGAATAGGTGCACGGCTTTTGTCATGTCGCTCGCCGAACTCGCGCTTGAGCGTAGGAACCGAGATGCCGCACATGGCCGCCAGTTCTGGCAGATCAATCTCAATGCCATCCCGCTTTTCGCCTGTTTGCCGATTGTAGTAGCCGAGGGAGCGCAAGGCCAAAACGATGCGTGTCCCGTTATCGCCTAGAGCCGGCATCCAGCGCCGCACGAAATAACGAGTCACTACCAGAACTTTGTCAGGCTCAATGATCTCGTTCACAGCGGAATGGTAACTCGGCACGACTTCTACGGCTTCGCTCATGCTTCTCCCTCAGCTTCCAGATACCAAGCAATGAGTGCATTGATCAGCCCTTTGATAGGAGTGCGCGTCTGAACGCAGTGTTGTTTGAGCTGCTGATGCAAATCCTCTGGCATCTCGACGTTTAGCCGCGTCACAGGTCCCTTGCCGTTCTGCGGCATAAGCTGTTCTATCAGGTGCTCCCGGATTTGCGCTTCTAGAGCTATGTGAACCGCCTTACTGCCAGAAGACAATGAGGCATTTGGCAACGAAGCGTCATTCAGTGACTTCCTGGGTTTAGTTTTAGCTGCCCGATGCTTGCTCGGCTTCTGTGAAGGTGTGCTTGATGGAATGATAGCGACTTCGCTTGAAACTTCACACACTGCATCATTTGATTGATACTTTGATGGAATGATGGAAACTTCATTTGATGGTATTTGGTCAGCGGTTGTTGTCGCCTCCGCAGGTGCCTCAGCATCCTCCATCTTTTTGATGTTTAGGCGCTGGAGATCAGCAAGAGTGCTGCTCATTTCGTGCCCTCATGTTTTTCTGCTAACTTCACCGGCCAGGCTTTTCCGACCCGCATCTCGCTGAGCGTCTGCGCGACAACTTTGGGGGTGATCGTCTTTTCAGCCCGAACGAAGGCATTCACAAGAGCCGCATCACAGAGTACGCATACATCGCGCGGAATACCTTGGGTGGTGTTATAAATCTCAATTAGGGCCTTTTCTGTGAAAAGCTTCGCTACATCTTCGCCGCCGGCTGTGGTAATCCGATGGGCAATCATGCCGCACATGTCCTCAAATGAGAGCGGATCCAGGTTGCTGATAACGGCGATGCGCGAACGAAATGCTTCTTTGCGGTTTAGCTTGTTAGGGAAATTGTCCTGAGCCAGCATGACGATAGTAATCAGCTTGTCCTCAGCCGTCTGGAAGTTCGACAAGTCGGAGAGAACGTCAATGTTATCTGCATGAAGGTTCTGGGTCTCGTCTATTAGTAAGACCGGATGCTTACCGCTCTGATACTGTTCCAAGAGGAAGCGCTCGATAAGCTTTCGGTTGTCACCTTCGGTTCGCACGGGGGTGATGCCAAAACCTTCAGAGACGAGGCGTAGGAACTGAGAGCGGGTGCGTACTGAAGCAGACGGAAGGAAGGCCAGCGCCTTTGTGTCATCTGCGCCCCAGGTCCGTTGCAATTGATTTGCGATCGTTGTTTTGCCGGTGCCGACTTTTCCCATGAGAAGTGCAAGACCGCGCTTCTGGTCAGCAGCATAGCGCATCTTGGCGACAGCGATCTGGTGTTCAGCACTAGGGAAAGCAAACCGGGGATTCGGCTGTGTGCCGAAGGGCATTTCTTTCAGCCCGAAGAACTCTTCATAAATGGTCGTGATCCTCCTACTATCCACTATTTTGTTGCTTCTCTTACCTATCTGTAGTTTGTATATCTAATATCAACTATGCTGTGAACGGATTACAGGATTATGGCAGATGAGTTTAAGAGGAGTCAACACAATTCAAGAAAAATGAGTACTATTTTTTGTTATTTGTCAGGTGTAGCGATGAGCTGCTCACAATCAGGAGCAAGCCGGTAGGAATGGTTCTTGCGGGACGGATCATGTAGTATCAGAAACCCCCCAGCAAGCCAGCCCTGGCACAGCGAAACCACCGTGCGCGGGCTGAGGCCAAGATGCGCGGCGATCTCGACCCCAGTTGCCGTTCCCTGACGCCGGAACAGGTCCAGCAGACGCCGCTGCCGGGGATCGAGCTGCCGAAGCAGCGGGCTATGGTCCTGTGCTCCCCGTTTTGCGGCCTGCACCGCCTGCGCCCGCACGGCGGCGAACGCCTCTGCCATCCCCGCGCAGAAGTAGGCCACAAAGCCGGTCACGTCCGCCTCGGCCCGCCCGAAGTAGTTGTTGTGGGACGGTCCGACCGCCAGCGCGTCGTAGTAGCGGGTCAGGTTCTGGGCGTAGTACTCCTCCAGACTGTAGATGCCCTTCAAGCCATAGCCAGACCGGTGCAGGATCAGTGTCGTCAGCAGGCGGGCCGTGCGCCCGTTGCCGTCATAGTAGGGGTGAATGGTCGCAAACTGATAATGTGCCAGAGCCGCGACCAGGGGTGCCGGAAGCTCGCCCCGATCCAGCTCATCGCTCACCCAGGCGACCAGGTCCGCCATAAGGCTTGGTACGTCGTGAGCTTCAGGCGGCAGATAGACAATAGTGTCGGAGAGGCTGTCACGGATGACATTCTGACCGTCGCGGTAGGGGGTGGGGGAGGGCTGACCCTGGACGACCAGGCCGTGGAGGCGGCGGATGTCGATTTCGGTGAGCGGACTAGCTTGCTGAATAGAGTTAGGGTTCTGCACGAGGCGCTCGACTTCCTCAAGAGCGCGGTAGTAATTTCGCACCTCGACGGCGTCTCGCTCGCGTCCGGGGAACTGTGCTCCGGCCAGGGTTTCCTGCACCTGGGTCTGGGTAAGGCGATTACCCTCGATCTGGGTGGAGTAGTGAGTTGCGAAGGCGTGCAGTTTCGCGTAGGGAGCGGAGCATTTCCACGTCGATGGGCAGTTCAATGATGGCCTGCCGGTCGGCTTCGAGGCTCATCAAGGCTTTGGTGATAGCGGCGGTGATGTGAAAAACAGGAATAGGCACAAGAACATTGTACCTGATGCGCTGTTAAATGTCACTTATTGCGCTGTTATAATTACGCCAACCTGAGTTGGCACAATCTTTCGCTGTGGAATCCTGTAGCAACCTGAGAAGGAAGCTTGTAGCGTCATCTCCTTCCAAACAATCAGGGAATATAAAAACTAAGACCTGAGTTTGGACCTTGGGGCAGGCCGAGCGCAGTGTCTACACCAACGTGAGTACGTAAATCCGCAAGCAAAACTTGGGGATTAACACTGGTGCCGATTTTGCGCTGTGACTCGCTTCGCGCATTAGCGACTTCTTTGGCGCAGTAGACAATCAACACTGGAATATTTTCTTCCACAGCCCGAAGGCAGAGGCCCCGTATATAAAAGCGGTTGAACTCGCCTTCGGCCAACGTGTCGGCGGCGGTATAGGGAACATCCGCTAACGTGTATCCGCCGCTGGGTTTGCGTTTCTGCTCTTTGGCAAGCAGGGAGCCGCTATGGCGAAGCTGGCTGGCAAGCCATGTCATGTCGTGAGAGGCGACGGCTTCTGCTAAAAGCGTGGGGTAGCGAGCGGCACCTTCGGGTGTGAGCCGAGGGCTAATGTAAAGTTTGCCCTCGGTCGTGTCGACAGCTACTTCTTGCGACATCCGAGAACGGGTCGCGGGATCCAAGTTTTTCAGGTGGAACGTCATCTATGTCTCCTTGCCTTTGCTTTGTGATATGGCGTTAGCTTACTTTCTAATGCTATTGTATCACTGTTCGCAAACATGATGTACGCATCCATTGATGCTTTTCTCCGATAGTGTCAAGTCTTTTCTGTAAAAGCTGGGAGCATCCTGCTTTCTCGCTATTGGTTGAACGTCAAGTAGGCTTTGCCTGCCTGCCAATCGTCGCTGATCTCCATCAACAGGGCAGAGACCAGCCGCAGGCAGGACGCTTCGTTCGGGAAGATGCTTGCCACCTGCGTCCGCCGCTTCACCTCACGATTGACCCGCTCCACGCCGTTTGTGGTTCGCAGCAGGCGGCGGTGCGGCTCAGGAAACGAGAACACGGCCAAGCCTTCGGGGAGACTCTCTTCCAGCCATGCCGCAAGCCTCGGCGCGGACTGGGCGTACCTCTGTACTGTCCGCACAAGCAGCGCCTCGGCTTCGGCCTTGTCCTGAGCGCCAAAGATGGCACGGATGTCCGCCGCGACGGACGCTTTCATATCCTGCTTGGGGACATAGGCCGAAGCGTTCTGCTGCAAGTGGAACTGGCAGCGCTGCCAGGGAACGCCCCCGAAGACTGCAAGACGCGCCGCTTTCAGCCCCTCGTGGGCATCGCTGATGACCAGGCGCACTCCGCACAAGCCCCGCGAAACCAGGCTTTGCAGGAGCTGCCGCCAGTGGACTTCATGTTCAGACAGGGCCACCGAGACGCCCAGCACGCAGCGCTTGCCCGCCTCGTCCACGCCCACGGCGATCAAGACGGCGGCTTTCTGGACAAGCCCCGCCTGGCGCACTCGTTCGTAGCGGGCGTCGAGATACACATATGGGCACGTGGCAAGAGGCCGCTTGCGCCACGCTTCCAGTGTTTCGTCAAGCTGCTGGGCGGCCTGGCTCACCTGGGTGCTGCTGACGGCAAAGCCGCACAGCTCTTCGGTAATGGCGGCCACTTTGCGGGTGGAGACGCCCTGGACATACATCTCGGCCAGTGCCAGCTTTAAGGCTCGCTCGGAGCGTGTGCCGCGTTCCAGACTTTGCGGATAGAAGCCTCCGCCCTGCCCGTTGACCTCGCGCACCTGCGGGACGGCGACGGTGATCTGCCCGAGGCGGGTGGCAAGCGTCTTGTCCTTGAAGCCGTTGGCGTGGCCCGTGCGCTCCTCCGTCCGTTCATGGGGTGCCGCGCCGAGGTGCTTTTGCCGCTCGATCTGCATGGCAGAGTTCAGAAGCACTTGAAAGAGCGTCGGCAGGGCATCGAGGCCGCTGGTCGTGAGTTGTTCTAAAAGGGCTTCGGACAGAGTAAAATCATTCTGGTAGGTCATGGTTGCATTCCTCGTTGTGTGGTAACTTCAAGGATACTCCCTGGCCTACTACTTTTGAGCAAAGCTCAGGCCATTCTACTTTTACAGAAAAGATTTTACACTAACTTTTCTCCCAAAAGATTTTTCTCATAACAAGTGTCTGGATGCCTGAATAGATACAGAGCCTCCTAGGACACAATCCCTGTTCGCACAATTGCTGTCACCATATATGTCTGGCGATGTTCCGCTACAGAGGCCAAGCACACCGGTGATTTCAGGCTACTGTCTCTTTTCTTAGTTGTACCTCTTCTGTTGAAATCTTGATTGACGGACGGGAAAAGAGGCAGGGGCGACGAGTGAGCTGCCGGCTTGGAAGCGGGGTGGGGAGGCGTGTTTTAAACGAACGATTTTGAAACAGCGATCAAGAATTTACTTGCAATGATCCCCGCGAGTTATGTTGCAGAAGCTGAAATAGATAATGCAGAAGTTCTACTTCTCCTTATCGTGAGTTGCAACTCATTCATGGTCACAGAACCAGAAATCTGCAACACTTTTGCTTAATTTCGTTGCAACAGTTGACCTAATTTCGTTGCGGATACTAATTTCGTGCAGTTTTTGCCGGACGCCTGCGAGATTGATGTCAAGCAGGGGTCGCCAGCAAGCGCTGTCATAACAGCCGCCTATTTCGCTGATAGCCGCCTATTTCGCTGGGGAGCATTGCCTACGGAATACCTGTTTTAAGGGCGAACAGGCTGCCGCCGAGAGCGGCACGATTGGAAATGGGCGGTCTGCTGCCGAATGACTTGTTTGGCACAGGCGGCAGAAAAGGTTCGACAAGTGCCAAAAGTTTCAGCAACGAGCGGTTCTTCCATGCCGCCATTCAGTATAACAGCACGATTACAGTTTCTAAGCACTTCATAGAAGTTTCTTCGGTGAATTATGACATAATAAAGCATCCTGTTACATCTAGTCGAAGAAGTCACAATAACAATTCTTACTCTTCCAGATGAAGAGCGAATTGCGCTCGAAACAGCCGCCAGGAACGGCCCGACCCATAGCTTGCGCTTGCGCTGTCAAGCCGTGCTGCTGGAAACCGACCCGCTGGAAACCAACCTACTGAACAAGAGCACTTCGATTGCCGTTGCCCCGCAGCTTGGCTGCTGCGAGATGTCAGTCAACGACTGGCTCAAATACTGCTAAGAACACGGGGCGGCGGCCCTAGAGCCAAGTTAGGACGTGGGCGCAAGTCCATTCTGGACCGACAAAAAGAGCATCGGAACGATGTAACTTCAAGCGGAAAAGGTATTCATGAGCATATTTCGCATAAACAACCCTGCTATTCCTTCAACAGACGCCACAGCAATGAAGCCTGTTGGGACTAATGCCGCAGAAGCTAAACCGGAAGCCCTCAAGTCAGGCCAGTCTAATGAACTTAAGTCAGGCGAGCCGGAGCCGACCCACTACCACTACATCGACGCGCTGCGCGGACTGGCGATCTTAGTGGTCATTCTCTTCCACTGCTCTTTGCATATTCCCGATCTTCCGCACCACCTGCTGCATTTGTGCGACTTCGGCAAGTACGGTGTGCAGCTCTTTTTTGTTCTCAGTGCCTTGACGCTTCTGCTTTCTTTCCACAGCCGCCGCCGAGAAAAGCAGGCCCTTCGAAACTTCTACCTCCGGCGCTTACTTCGGATCGCACCCTTGTTCTGGTTCGGGATCATTTTGTATAACTATACCGGGCTTCATCCTAATGTTTTTGCCCCAGCAGGGATTACCTGGTGGCAAATCCTCGCGACTGTTATGTTCCTGCACGGGTGGTACCCGACTTTCATCAACAGCGTTGTACCGGGCGGGTGGTCTATTGCGGCTGAGATGATGTTTTACGGCATTTTCCCTGTGCTAGCCGTTTGGCTTTCCAATCAAAAACGCATTTTGCTGGCTCTTTTTGTTAGCTTGATGTTTAGTGTTGCCTTAAACCATAGCCTGTCTGATTATATGGATCCTTCTTGGCAAGGCCATCGGGCTATGCCTCTGGGGGCTTTTCTCGACTGGTGGTTTCCCTCACAGCTCCCGGTGTTTTTGATCGGCTTCTTGCTCTACCACAAAATCAAAGCGCTGGCAGGCGCAACGCGGACACTTAAGCAACGCCAAACTGCATCTGCCTGCGTGGGAGGAGCCTGTCTTATTACTGCGTTCCTGATCTTGGCGACACATCTGCAAGACTTAATCTTGATCCACACCCGAACAACTTCACTGATGTTTGCCGCGTTTGCGGTAGCCTTTGCCCTGCTTGTTTATGGCTTGGCGCTGGTTCCCCTTCCGCTGTTCGTGAACCGGTTCATGCGCTATTTAGGCGTCATCAGTTTTAGTGGCTATATTGATCATTTTTTCGTACTGGCTCAGATGGACGCTTTTCTCCTTTACCTTCAGCGGCATTTTGCCCTGTCGCCGGTTACAAGCTTCATTGTTTTTGGCCTCGTTGCCTTGATGGCGACAATCACTGTAGCAACAGTGACCTATCACGGGATCGAGAAGCCGGGAATAGCTCTTGGCAGGAAATGGATATTCTATCTGGATGCGAAGGTCAGGACACTTGTTTAGTGGCAGGTGCCCGTGAAGTCTAACCCCTATTGTCAATATACGTTTCCTTGATGGTTTGCGTGAGGTATCTTGTACATCGGCCCTTATCCATACGTCCGTTCTCAGCCGGCCCTCTGCAAAAGCCCCGTCTTGCTCTTGAAGACGCCGTATAAATGCGTTTGCCGCATATTGAATGGGTAACGTACTTCAAGCAGCCAGTGTTACGTCGCTTTCTCCAAAGCTATGCGTGTTCTCCAAGTCTATGCGCGTCAGGTTTGCGCCCAGGCTGCGGCTCAGGCCGAACCTAGAGGCGCATTATGATTTGCTGGCTTGTAATTGCTCCACAAAAATAATCGAAAAAAATTTTGTATCCTTGACAGCTTCAAAGAAGTGTGTTACACTCCAAGTATTCACCATTAATCGTGCAGTGCAGCCTTACGACTTCTACGCCGTCGCTTTCTGTGGCAGCACTGCACGATTAGCCCATTTGCAAAGTAGTTAAACCAAAAGTGGTCAAACTGACTGTTTTCAACTAAACGCTTTCTTCTAGCAATTTCGGCGGAAGGCAATTGAGGGGCCGAGAGTTCGACGCTGCCAGCTTCCTGCGGCAGATGTTTCAGCGAAGGAAATCAAGATGCTTTCTGCCTTGCGGCCTGCCGCGCTGCGTCCTGTTGGGCTACGACACTTTCGGCTGCGCTGCTTATTCCTCATTCTGCTGCTTAATTTGTCGTTTCTGGCATCGCTCGGACTTTCCCCGGCTGCGCTGGCCCAGGCCACGTCGGTGATTTCAGTCAATACTGGCGGCGGTGCTGCGGGAAACTTCGCGGCTGATGGTTACTACTCCGGCGGCAGTACAGACACGCAGACGGGTACCATCAACACTTCCGGTGTCACCAATCCTGCTCCGCCAGCCGTGTACCTATCCGAACGCTGGGGCAATTTCACCTACACCTTGCCTGGCCTGACACCAAGCGGCTACTACACCGTCCGTCTCCACTTCGCTGAAGTCTATTATGGGCCTGGAATGCCCGGTGGAGGAGGGACTGGAACGCGCCAGTTTAACGTCGCCGTCAACGGAACACAGGTTCTCAGCAACTTCGACATCTTCGCGGCAGCAGGCGGCGCAGACATTGCTGTTGTCAAGGCATATCCTGCCACAGCGGATG
>JAABUZ0100000771.1_pt1 | contig 71306 bp, 59 predicted proteins | sample 5562091 | NCBI WGS metagenome assembly JAABUZ01 (sample SAMN12813069, study PRJNA571459) | rock metagenome | isolation source: Antarctica rocks | place: Antarctica: Victoria Land, Linnaeus Terrace sud | collected 2015-12-21
CCTCTTCTGCTTGTGATTCGTGTTTCTCCTCGCGCATCCCCTTTCGCCAATTCAAGCAAGTACGCGGATTACCCTCTCTTTTGTGTCGTCCCTAGCAAGCAGGCTCACTTCTTTTGGGGAAGGGCCAAACTAATTGACGCTTAACAGACGACAAATGTTAACCAGGGCATCGCCGAGATTCACGACAGGTACATCAGCGGTGCCAAGAACGTAGCCATCATAGGGAGCAACAGGCACCTCTACACTCTCAAATGTGCGAAGAGAATAAATATGACCAAGAGGGTGGTCTTTGTGTACTCGTTCACCAGCCTTCACCTGCGCAACCCAAATACCGCCCTGACGAGCCCATACTTCATCGAGATGCGAGCCATGTAAGGTGATTTGAGGACGATCAGGCCGAATAACCTCTCCCTCAAGCATCCCTAAGTGTTTCATTACGTTGGTTACACCGCGTACACCAAGCGTAATATTTTCTTCTTCAACTTGTGGCAATGCGGAGTCCCCTGGCTTTAGCTATGGGGAGGAAGCATTGCCCAATAGAATATGACGCTTTTACTCATGAACTTGGCTCTGCTTCTTTCTCCTGATATTCTCTTAAAAAGGGCGAGGTGAACTGTTCAAGGTCTAATTCAAAACGTCTCTCACTTTGGTTTACTACGATGCAAGTCAATTTCACGAAGCAACATGACCATCAAGCCCGCAAGTATGATCTTGACTCACTTATACCTTTCATAAGAGATATCACACCATGAACTTATCGTGCTTAACCAACCTGACGTATTGCGAGTCATTTAGATGCTCATCAAGTTTTATTGTGTTGACGTTTCCACTCTGCTAATGTCTCCTTATACCCTTTAAGAAGTGGTAAGTCTGCTTTGTCGATATCAAGATAATACATATCTCGTTCGTTCTGTTTCCCTAAGAACTCAAAACCTGCTCTTTTAAGAATGTGTTCTCCATCCTCTGTACCTGCACAAGCATCAATAGTCTTTATATCTACGCCACGTTTTGCCCACTCTATTAATGTTATTTGTCCAAAGTCTCTTAAGAGATATGATGCATAGCGATGTTTTTGATCTAATGCGACCTTTGTTGTCGTTATCATGTCGATGATAATACATTCCAGTCTGTGGCCGAACTCAAACTGCTCTATATCATGGCTATCAAATAGCCATCCGCGTTTACCCTCTCTAAATTCACGTAGAGCATCATGCATCAATGGGACAAGATTGATAGAGGCTATTAGACGATCATTGCTGTAAAGATAGTGAGTTATCTCTGGATTTGTTTTTAGGTAACGTATGCGTGCTTCTCTCGTTGCCTCTGCTCGCTTTCTTCCAAAATTAAGTGCAGCTAAGTCGATTTCGTCGTTGATATCTTCTAGTGTTGCGGTACGGTACTTTAAGCTCACTTTTCCTCCCAATTGAAGGAATGTATCTATCTCTTCTGAGAGCCTATCAATGTCGGACTTCTTGTAGTACCCGTAACCACCTAGAAATGGTACTCTATCAATATTTCTTGTTCTCAATGTGTAGTTAAACTTATCTCTATTCATTCCTAATTTTTTTTGAGCCTCTTTAGCTGTGTAATAGTACTTTGCAATTTCTTCCTCTAAATTCTCGTTGCGTCTTGGCATAAAATACCCCTTCTGTAAGTGAGTAGTAATGCTAGTTTACCACAAATTTATGGAATTTATGGAATTTATGGAATCCTCTGTTTGACCCCTTGACAATGATAACTCGCTTCTGTATACTATAAATGTGTAATTTGTGTACATTGTGTATTGGATTTCTAAGACGCCAGCGTGTTTGAGACGCTGGCAGAAAGAGCCTAGTCGTTATTAACCCGTCCTAGACTCTCGTGGGGCATGATACCTGCATGAGAGCCGTCTGTCAAGCAAGCCGTATGAAAGGAGCTTGTACTATGGCACAACGATTCCCTGTCTCCCCGTTGATTGACATTCAAACTGACGCGTTCGCCACGAACTACCAGCAGGGTGTCTGGTGGAGTATGCATGGCGATGAGCAAGGCCAGGGACCAGTACAAGATACGTACCTCGTAACCAACCTTCAATCCTGTATCGCGCGTGGATACTTTGATGGTCAGCATGACCACTGGTTTCCCCATCTTGGCTTTTTTCTTGGCATGTATCATGGTGGTGTTCTCTCACCAATAACAGGTCAGTTACGCCCCAATGTTACCATGCTTGCCGTCTTGACCAACCAACACGCAAGAGACGGCTATTCCATTGGAAGAGAGGATTTCTTTACTGACATTGACCCCCAGCAACGTAGGTATGGCGAGAAAGCCTTGCTACACCAAATCAGGGACGTTGCCCTTGAATCGGTCTACTGGAAAGACACATACCGTGTCTGGTTCTTCTACGTTGGGTGTCTGCTTGGGGAACTGAGCGGCAATCTCTTTCCTATGACCGAGTACGACCGCTTGCACTGGAAGCAGGGCAACCAACAGCACCAGGAAGCCTTGACACGGTGCAAGGCCAGCCAGGAACACACCACCGAGCCGTTGCCTGTTGTGGTTCCACAAGAAGTGTAGGTGTCATTGGTACGACCATCAAGAGCATTCTTGTTGCATGCTCTTGATGGTCTCATGAAAGCAGAGACGAGACAGGATGCCATGCAGCAGATTATCACCGCCAAACTCAAGCTGACGACCACACCAGAGCAGTTTGCCCTCTTACGACAAACACAACTGGCGTATCGTGACGCGCTCAACTATGTGAGTCAGTATGCTTACGCGCATGGCAAAATGTCCAATGCCGAGAAGTTGCAAAAAGGCACGTATGCCGAACTACGGATGCAGTACAAGCTGCCATCTCAAATGGCGTGTAATGTGCCGCGTCAAGTGGGGGCGACCTACAAAGGACTATGGACCAAGCTCAAGAAGAACATCGAGCACCGCCGTGCCAAGCGCACCAAGAAGCGGTTCAAGGGACTAGACCAGCCACCTAAGTACGTCTCTCCCTCTCTCACCTACAACTACGGGCGTGACTACGGCTTCAAGACCGAGCAACGGGTGAGCATCTTGACCTTGCAAGGGCGTGTCATCGTTGGCTATCAGGGCTACGCTCGACACCTCGATTTCATCCAACATGGTGCAACAATTGGAGCCGCTAAGCTCTGGTACGACAAGCCCCACAAGCAGTTTTACTTGCTCGTCTCCTTAGAGATCGAGATAGCGAATCCCTCGCCAGAGATACACCAGCAGATCGTCGGGGTAGATGTGGGACAACGCTATCTCGCCACCACGGCAACGCTCTCAGGAGCAAGCCGCTTTTTTTCAGGCAAAGCGGTACGTGAGAAGGCCGACCACTACGCTCGTGTTCGCAAACGACTTCAGCAGAAAGGCACTCGTTCGGCGACGCGACGACTGATCGCGTTGTCAAAACGAGAGAGACGGTTCAAGCTGAATACCAACCATGTCATCGCCAAACAGATTGTCGCAGCACACCCACACACCCTCATCGGGCTAGAGGACTTGACAGGCATTCGAGAGCGCACGAAACGACGCAAACGGCGGAAGAAGGGCACGCAAGTCCTTCCTCTCACGCCCAAGCAGAAGCGAGCCAATCGTCATGCGTCCAGGTGGGCGTTTGCCGAGTTGCACACCATTATTGCCTACAAAGCCACCTTGTCAGCGTCGTCGTTTGCCATCAAGGTCGATGCCGACTATACCAGCAAAGCCTGTCCCGTATGCGGGTATACGGACACGCGCAACCGTCCAGGGCATGGACTCACGTTCGTGTGTCAGAACAAGGAGTGTGTATCTCAAGTTCGTACAGGACGTGCGTATTCGCTCCATTCGGATTTGATAGGTGCAAGAAATATTGCGATGCGAACGGGTCTCATCCGACAGGATTGGGTGAGAACGGGGCAGTTGTCAGTTGCCCCTGATGTGTCGGACAACGAAGCCAAAGCGGCGCGTCTTACGAGATACGCTGAGTTGCGGTGGAGTCCTGATGCAAGCCCCTCGCTGTAGCGATGGGGTGTCTGACAGCGGTTTACCCCCCTAGTTCAGGAGTGATGGCAGGCACTCCTTGTTCTGTAAGGACGTTTCGCAATTTGCCAGTAAATCGCGACTGCTTCAAGTCTTCGTTGATCTCCTCTTCCAACAAGACTTCCAGCCCAAACGCTTCAGCCATTCTACGACTTGGCTGATCATCTCGACCATACACAACATGAAGTGCAGTGTTACTGCTAGCTGTATGCAGATCAATTACGTATTGAGCGTGGCGTATAGCTTGATGATACAGGTTGTAAGCCAGTTGTAGACTCATTGAGCCGCTTACTTTACCAGGCCAAACCCGATTCATATCCTCTTTATCAAAGGAATTGCGACGCTGATGCTGTATGAAGCTGGACACATTCGTGATCGGCACAATGATCAGAACCCCTCGCATCTGGTTGGGATCAAGCTCTGTCACGACACGACGCAGCACCTCTACTCCGTTCACCTCGTCGCCGTGAACTGCCGCTTGGACATACAGTACCGACCCCTCCTCAGCACCAACCAGTACGTGTATAGCACTTTGAAGAGGCGTACCGTCAGCATATGTACCATGCTCAATAACGCCAACGGCTCTTCCAGGTGCTCGTAATCCTACGACCGTGCCTATTTGCCATTGCCGCTCATACCAGGGGACTTGTTCGTGCTCATGGATTTGCACCACATTACCTCCAAGAGAAAGATATAGGACTGAAGACAGAAGCAACAAACCCAAGCAAAGGTTCAACTTCCGCTTTCGTTATCTTTATTAGGCTTACCCCAGCCACCACCGCCGGGAGAAGAGATCGTCAATCGGTCGCCAGGCGTTGCCTGAAAATGTACCTTGCCGGGCAAAACTTTCTCCTGACCTTCGTGCTGCAAACGGTTCTCGCCTTGCATCCCAGGTTCTCCATCTTGAAGACCATAAGGGGTTGTACTTCGCCGCTCTGTCAGCAGTGTAACCTCCGTTGGGACTTCAAAGGCGAACTCTCGCACAAGTCCGTCTCCTCCTCGCGCTGCCCCATCGCCACCAGAATGATCGCGCAAGCGATACGCCATCACACGCATAGGATAGGCATATTCAAATGCTTCGACAGGCGTGTTGAGTGTGTTGCTCATGTGCGTATGTACACCAGAAAGGCCATCGAGTCCAGGTCTGGCTCCCATCCCGCCCCCCATTGTCTCATAGTATGCAAAGGGTCGCCCTGTACGTGGATCAATCCCTCCAGCGGTGATATTATTCATCGTTCCCTGACTTGCCGCGGGTATGACATCAGGTTGGGCGGCAGCTAACGCTCCAAACACAACATCCGTAATCCTCTGAGACGTTTCAACATTGCCTTGAGCTACCGCTCCTGGTTGCCGAGCATTGACAACGGTGCCCTCTGGCGCGATCACTGTAACTGGCACGAATGTACCGTGGTTCATGGGAGCATCTTCCGGCATGAGACAGCGAACAACATAGTAGCTTGCGGACTTAGCAACGGCTGCAACTGCATTGACATTGCCTCGTGTTTGCTGTGCACTTCCAGTGAAATCAACGGTGATCATTTCTCCTTGCACCGTAACTGTAGCCTTAATAGAGACAGGCTCATCACTGACGCCATCATTGTCAAGATAGTCGGAAAACTCATAGCGACCATCTGGAATTGCTTTAATAGTCGCCCTTGCAATTCGTTCAGCATAGGCAATCAGGGCATCAATATGTTCTTCTGTAGTTGGAAGACTCCACCTGTCGATGAGTTCTTGCATTCGCCGTGCAGCGGTGCGATTCGCGGCAATCTGCGCGGCGAGATCACCTCGGCGTTCATCAGGAGTGCGAACGTTCCGCAGCAATACATCTAGTACGACTTGATTGGGACGATCTGCCTCCCACAACTTAATTGGAGGAATAATGATTCCCTCCTGGTAAATCTCTGTCGCCATGGGCATTGAGCCAGCCGACATTCCTCCAACATCGGAATGATGAGCACGATTAGCGGCGAAGCCTATTAGATGTTGTTCGTCTTTGTATTCAGACCGATAACGACGCTCTTCGCGTCTAGCTTCGCTCAGTCGGTCTGAGCGGAAGTCGTCAATCCGCACGTATATAGGCGCAATAAGTGTAATGTCTGGCAGGTGTGTGCCACCCAGGAAAGGATCGTTTAACGCGATGATGTCACCCGGAGAGAAATGCTCAAAGGTGTTGAGTGCAGCAGCAACGGAGTCGGGCATTGAGCCGAGATGTACAGGAATATGCGCCGCTTGAGCGATAAGCCGACCGTTAAGATCAAAGAGCGCACAGGAGAAATCTCGTCTCTCCTTGATGTTAGGAGAATAACTACTGCGCGTGAGAACCACGCCCATTTCCTCTGCAATTGCTGTGAGCGCACTTCTAAAGAGTTCCAGACTGATTGGATTGACTGAGGTGTTATTGCTCATGTGTTTGTTCCATTTCTATGCGCTCAGCGATCAGGTTTCCAACGCCATCTATCCGTGCTTGCCATTCAGGAGGTAGCACTGTCGTAGTATCGTACTGCGTTATGATAGCGGGTCCCTTACATGTTACTCCTGGCATAAGCTTTTCTCGTTCGTATACTGCTGTATCATAAGTCTTCGCACCATCTGCACCTGCAAAGACAACCGATCCAGTTCCTATAGGTGTTGCAGTAGCCTCTCTATGCTCCTCCTGGCGTTCTAATAGTGGGCGCGCAGCCGTTCCGCGTGCTTTCAGTCGCACATTCACCACTTGAACGCGCTCGCGAGGATCACTATAACCAAATCTCTTCTCGTGTGCTGCATGAAAATGCGTGATTGCCCGTTCGATATCACCTTCAAATGGCACAGCAAGTTCATATGACTGTCCCACATAGCGTAAGTCGAGAGATGGCTCTATTGTTACCTGCTCAGAAGAAAAACCCTCCTGGGCAAGCTCGGCTCGTCCTTGCTCCTCTAACTCATCAAAAACACTTCTTACTCCTTCATTGGCCTCTTGTGAATGGATCATTATGGTACGCACATAATCTTTGATAATGTCGGCAGCTAACATGCCCAGGGCTGAGAGTACACCTGGTGTCCTCGGGATAAAGACACGAGGAATCTGCAACGCGGCTGCGAGGTCGCATGCATGAAGGGGACCAGCACCACCAAAGGCAACAAGTATAAAGTGGCGCGGGTCAGAGCCTCGTTCAACCGAGATGACACGGATAGCGCCCTCCATATTGGCGTTCACAATGCGGATAATTCCCAATGCTGCTTCCTCAGGAGTTGTGTTCAAATGTTCAGCGATGCCTCCTATAGCTTTACGAGCCTGATCTATATCAAGTGACATCGTACCACCAAGAAATGCTGTCGGAATGAGTCTTCCAAGCACGACATTGGCATCTGTCACCGTAGGCTCTGTTCCTCCACGTCCATAAGCCGCTGGACCAGGATGAGCACCAGCCGATCTTGGTCCAACTCGGAGTGCTCCACCAGCATCGAACCAGGCAATGCTGCCGCCTCCGGCACCAACCGTATGAATATCGATCATCGGTAGCTTCGTGGGATACCCACCAATCTTGCCATCTGTTGCCTCTGTGATTCCTCCATCTATAAGCGCAACATCAGTCGATGTTCCTCCAATATCGAGGGTGATTCCATGGCTGAAGCCCGATGCCTCAGCAACAAATGCCGCACCAACTACCCCCGCAGCGGGACCAGAGAGAAGTGTTCGAGCTGCCTCTTTCCTTGCTGTTGCACTCGAAATCGAGCCACCGTTGGATTGCATTATACGAAATGGGATATTGTTAGGCAGCACGTCTTCCAGTTTTGCTAAGTAATGGTCTACGAGTGGTCCAACGTATGCATTAAGGACGACGGTGCTGGTCCGCTCATACTCGCGGAACTCCGGCACCACCTCGGCTGATGCGGAGACATAAAAGCCTGCCGACCGTGCAGTCTCAGCCACCTTGCGCTCATGCTCTGCATTGGCAAAACTAAATAGGAGACACACAGCAATCGCTTCCACGTTCTCTCTCTGCATATGTTCGATTGCAGCATTTAGCGACACCTCATCAAGTGGTGTCATCACCGCGCCTCGTTCGTTGAGACGCTCAATAACCTCCAGACGTAATGATCTAGGCACCAACGGCGGGTCCTTTTGAACCTTGAGATCATAAAGCTTTGGACGTGTCTGGCGACCAATCTCAAGTACGTCACGAAAACCAGAGGTCGTAATGAGCCCAGTGCGTACACCTTTGTGTTCAAGCACCGCATTGGTCGCGACGGTCGAACCATGTACCAGTGCGCTAAGAGTATCTTTAACGCCAAGGTCGGATAATCCCTGAAGAATTGCCTGAGAAGGATCATCGGGCGTAGAAAGAACTTTATGAACGCGAATTTCGCCTTCCTGAAGAAGGACAAGATCGGTAAATGTACCTCCGGTATCAACCCCGACGAACAGTTCGGCCATTCCTATTCTCCCTTTAGTTTTCTTTAATCGAGAGCAACGAATGCTTTTCCTTTGGTTTCCGGTAGAAAAAGCAGCGCTATTAAGCACAGCCCGTATGCTATGGCACCAAAGGCTACTGCCCCACCTAAACCAATAGTCACGGACAAAAAGCCAACAATGGCGGGAAAGAATGCTCCAACGGCACGTCCAAAGTTATAGGTAAATCCTTGTCCTGCACCACGTGCCCGGCTAGGATAGAGTTCGGCCAGGTAGGAACCGAAACCACTGAAGATACCAGAGGCAAAGAAACCGAGTGGCCCTCCCAGAACGAGCAGCAGTACGTTTGCGCCTGCTGGAATTTGCGTGTACAGAACGATGAGTATAGCGCTGCAAATAGCGTACACCGCAAAGGTGGCACGACGACCAATCCAGTCGTTAATGTAGCCACTAACAACGTAGCCCAGGAAAGATCCAATAATGACTACAGCCAGGTACCCGCCTGTATTCACTATGGTCAGATGACGACTATCTTTTAGAAATGTTGGCAGCCAGGTGAAGATTGAGTAGTAGCCTCCCTGTGCCCCGATAGATAGCAATGAGGCTGCCGCAGTTGGGCCTATCAGATCACGGCGGAATATCTGAAATAATGGATTCTGCACTGCGCCACGTTGCACGGCTTCTCGCGTCTCTTCCTTTTCAGCCTCACGTGTCTTAGCGAACACCTCTGGCTCTTGCACACTTTTTCGCACATACAAGATGAGTAAACCTGGTAAAATACCCAACATGAAGAGAATGCGCCAGCCGAGTCCTGGCCCCACGAGACTAAAGATAATGGTATACATCACTACGGCTAATCCCCACCCGATTGCCCAGGCACTCTGAACCATTCCAAGCACACGTCCTCTTTGAGCAGGGTTAGCGATTTCCGCGACAAGAATTGCACCAGCAGCCCATTCACCACCAAAGCCCAAACCCTGAATGGCACGGAAAGTGAGGAGTAAACCATAGTTCGGGGCAAGGCCCGAGAGAAAGGTGAAGACGGCATAAACTGCAATCGTAACCATAAGCGTTCGTACTCGGCCGATAACATCAGCTAATGCACCAGCCAATATCCCACCAATAGCCGATACGACTAGTGTGACAGTAGCGATGATACCGGCCTGCCCTTTTGATAGAGCAAAGCTCACCGCGATTGCAGTTAAGGCAAACGAGAACACCTGAAAATCAAATGCATCAAGTGCCCATCCCATAAAGGAGGCCCAAAAAGCATGGGCAGCACGCGGTGGAAGTGTTCGATACCAGTCCAAACTAAAAATTCTCTGATTTGGCCGAGATACGTCTTTAGCTGCGCTCATAATGCAACCTCCTTGTGGCTAGCTATTTGTGCCAGTCGCGTTCGAGCCCCTCTGCATAGAATTATATACACACACCTTGTGCAATCACTACATTTTATTTTACACGAAACAGAGCCATAGAGGGATACAGGCAAGTGACAAAGCTCTTAGAGGCAGGATTGAACCAGCAAGAACTTGATATCTTGCTACGACGCAACCCACAGAATTTGCTCTCGTAAATAGAAGCAGAATCATTCTAAATCTTGACGCTTCAATTCATCTTGTATAAGATACAGTCGTCGATGAACCGAAAACGAAGTTTCATCGTGTTGCTACAGAAGGCAACAGCCTTACCTTGCAGGGAGAAGCATGATATGTTTTTTGCGAAGGAACTGCTCATATCAGGGGTAGGTGCAGTCCTAAGAGTGCGAGGTGAGAGCGTCCTTACTACAAAAGGCCCAAACATCACAATAGGAGAGGGTAAGCAGTGGAGAGCAAAGCTCGTACACTCGTCGGGATAACGCTTGGGACGTGTATCCTCGAACGACTCGTTGGCTCTGGTGGTATGGGTATGGTCTATCTTGCTCAGCAAACACGTCCCACGAGAGAAGTTGCAGTCAAGATACTACAATCCAGCATGCGGGTGTCGGAAGAAGAACATCAGCAGTTTCTTGCGCGCTTTCGACGAGAGGCTGATGTCGTCGCCAGACTCGACCACGTCAACATTCTGCCTATTTATGAGTATGGGGAACAAGACGAGCTTGCGTATCTCGTGATGCCTTATCTTGCAGGAGGCAGTCTACGAGATATGCTCAAACAACGCAACCCACTCTCTCCTCAGGAAGCACTCAAGTTCACTGAACAAGTTGCGGCTGCACTTGACTATGCCCACGAACACAAGATTGTTCATCGAGATGTCAAGCCTGCTAATATGCTCTTCCACGTTGATGGGCGCTTGGTCCTGGTAGACTTTGGCATCGCCCATATACTACAAGATACTGGTAACTCTACCGACACGGCGCGAACGGGTTCAGAGCTCTTCCTTGGCTCGGTTGACTATATGGCCCCAGAGATGATACGCGGACGGCATGTTGATCATCGTGCCGATATCTATGAGCTTGGAGTCGTCCTTTTTCAAATGCTCACTGGACGTGTTCCCTTTGAAGCAAGCTCTCCTTTTCTGGTGGCGGCAAAGCACTTACAGGAGCCACCACCATCTTTAGATGAAATCAACCCTACCATTTCACCAACAGTGGATGCCGTGGTACAAAAAGCCCTTGCCAAATCGCCAGAAGATCGGTATATGTCGGCAGGCGAATTAGCACAAGAACTGCGTGACGCCATCGAGAGATTGCAATTCACCTCGTGGCATAAAGTACTTCCTATATCATCACTACCAACCATACCAGCAATAGTCGCTACACCACGTGACCCACAAGTACAGACCAGCGTTGCTTTGACAAGAGCTAGCGCTGCTTCAGATACTTCAAAGGAAACAAAGTATTTTCCTCCGAGAAGAGCATCACGTTGGCTTAGTCTCATTGGATTAGCACTCATAATCCTTCTTGCTGTAGCTAGCTTCCTTTTTGGACAACAGATAGTCACAGGTGTCTGGACACAACAGAAAGGAACCTCACCATCTGCGATAGCGCCCACGCGGACGCATAGCGTATCTGCTGCTGTACCTCCACCGACAGCAACTATCCCTCCTACTCAAGCACCTACTACATCTCAACAAGCTCAAGCAGTCATTCAGCATTATTATGACGATATCAATCAATCGAACTACCAGGATGCCTATCAGCAGTGGGGGTCCAACTATCAAAGTTCAACCACTTACGATCAGTTCTTCAATGGCTATGCGACAACCAGGCATGACGACGTTGTGTTTCGCGCAGCAACTCTACAAAATGATGGGACGGTCATGGTAGAGATGACGATCTACGCGACACAGGACAGTACATCAGGTACAGCCATCCACGCATTTCAGGGAAGCTATATTGTCGGCCAGGAGAATGGGAAGTGGAAGCTACTAACAGCCAATCTTCAGCAAACTGGAGCTACAGCCACGACTCCACCATCCCAACAGGATCAAGGCCAAGCTCAGGGTATTGTTCAACACTACTACAATGCTATCAATCAATCCGACTATCATACAGCGTATCAACTGTGGGGAGCGGATTACCAGAGTTCGCACTCTTATGCTCAGTTCGCAAGTGGCTTCACAACAACTAAACGCGATGATGTAACATTCAACAATATAACGCAACTTGCTCCCAGCGTGTTCAGAGTGGAAGTGGTAATTAAAACTACTGAGAATGCTAAATCAGGAGCAGCAACGAGCACCTATAAGGGCAGTTACGTGGTTGGGCAGGAGAATGGGGCATGGAAACTTCTGACAGCTAATCTCCAGAAAGGTAGTTGAACTTCCTATCTCTTCTTGACATCTTCTGCTCTCCTCTGTCATAATCGCCATCATAAAAAGATAAGCTTCACTCTTATAGAGTTGCAGAGAAAGACAGTTATGGAACTCTCAGCAGGCACATATGTAGGACCAGAGCCAGGATCGCCAGAGCAGGTACAGGCAATCATTGCAGCGTTGCGGCGTCTCTACCCAGCCGCAACCTGCTCATTGAACTTCTCTAACCCATTAGAGCTTTTGATTGCAACCCAACTGTCGGCACAGTGTACCGATGAGCGAGTCAATATGGTGACCGAAAGACTCTTCCAAAGGTATCGCAGCGTTGAAGACTTCGCTACTGTCAGTCAGGAAGAGTTGGAACAGGGTATTCGCTCGACAGGCTTCTATCGCAACAAGGCGAAAAACATTCGTGCCGCCAGCCAACGTATTATCACAGAATACGATGGAGAGGTTCCACGTACTATGCCTGACCTGTTGAGCTTACCAGGAGTGGCGCGCAAAACAGCGAATGTAGTCCTGGGCTATGCATTTGGCGTCATCATAGGAGTGGTCGTGGATACCCATGTTGGTCGTCTCTCTCGGCGCCTTGGTTGGACAAAAAACGAGGACCCGGTGAAGGTTGAGCAGGACCTTATGCGCATTATTCCAGAACAGGACTGGCTCGACATTTCACACCTGCTTATCTTTCATGGTCGTGCAATATGTATAGCACGTAACCCTTTATGCGAGCAATGTGCGTTAGCACCACTATGTCCATCAGCATTTATAGCTAAGCGGCAATCTATGTCCTGATTAGCTGTACACCCCAGGTTGCTCAGGTGGCAGCCTTTCGGCGATCTTTCCCATCATACGCGTACCCATAGCAGATATCGTGACCGAATGGATTGGAACGCGCCTGCCTTTCGGCGATCTTTCCCATCATACGCGTACCCATAGTGCACCTGGTAAAATCTCGGCGTTGAAGCTTGTCGCGCTTGTCGTCTCGCCATCCATCTGAATATTGACAGTCTTGCGGCTCTCTATATGTACCTTTTTGGCACGGTAAAACGTTACCTCTGGTAGTTCAGCATGTTCGCCTTTCTGCACTACAGGCAGCATCTTGAGTGCTCGCAGCAGTGGAGTATATGTGATGGTGCATATATCAAACAAACCATCCGCATGATCTGCATTTGGGTTGATGCGGAAACCTGCACCATACGTCGGACCATTTGTCACAGCCATCAATACGTAATGCTTTTGTGTTTCGTTGCTTCGTTCGTTTTTCGTATTAGCATCCAGACAGAACTCTAACCAGGGACAGTGGTTATAGCCAAAGAGTAGTTGCCGTATTGTTGATGCATAGTAGAGACGCTCCCCGCTCATAAGAGGATATTTTTTCAGTGAACTCGCGGCTACGGCAATATCAGCATCCAGCCCGACGCTAAACGAATTGGCGAAGTAGCGCCCGTTGACAATACCAGCATCAGAGTCGATCAGTTGTCCATCGAAGGCTCGCTCCACAGCGGCGGCTGGACTCCGTGGAAGTTTGAGTGTATTCCAGGCGTAGTCATTACCAGAGCCAGCGGGGACAATCCCTAGTGGCACACGTCGTCCCGCGGTGAGAATACCATTGACCACCTCGTGCAGTGAACCATCGCCACCCACTATAATAACTGGGCGCTCCTCTTTAGCGGCATACATTGCACGTTCTTGGGCCTCGCCCTGTCTCGTTGTTTCAATATACTCTGCGTTCTGCTCATGATTTAGACGATTACGAATAAGTGCGCGATAATGGCTCATGTTGCCACGATTAGCAGTGGGATTAAGGATAACGACGGGATTACCAAAAGACGCCGATGTCTCCATACTGGTCACTCCTTCACTTAGTGAAATAAGTGACACGATTGTACCATTTCTGCTCTATCTCTACAATCGATAAGTGCAGGGTTGCAAGGTGTGTCCTTTCTAAGAGCGGTGTACGTGTTTTACAATGAGGTTGTTTTTCTATTTGCTCTATCAGCATGCTTGTATCATAAAGGAGGTCTTATGGAAACATTGTTCGTTTACGGCCTTGTGCTCGCGTTTTTTGTACTGTTGATTCCAGTAATACTTTTTCTGATGGATAGTCCGACATTGCCTACCGAGCAAGCCCAAAAAAATAAGGCATCGTCTTCTTCATCAGCACAGCCAGGAAAAGCTGCCTATGGGCTTCTTGCAGGAATTTTTACATTCGTGTTCGTTATAACCTTTCTCGCGCATAGAGGTCGTTCTTGACATCCTCCCCCGGATAAATCACGGGGGATTCCCCTCATCACTAAGAGGATTTCCTGCTTCATTGAGGGTTGCCAGAATAACACTCACCTGGATACATTCCTCCTCTACATGCAGCTTTCATGCATTTGCACATACAGGCCAAGCGCAAATCTGCTCGTTTTGCGCTTTTGAGTATTAGCCGCCTATTAGGACCTTCCTCTTAAATACCTCGTTAAAATCATTGATTTTTACTAAGAAGTTGTGTAATGTATATTATGTACACACTTTTATGAAAAGGTGTGTGGAGCGGATGTAGTAGGATATCTCCTATTCAGGTGCCACTTATTTGGCTAGAACATCGCAATAGCTTTGTCCTACCAAAGCTTCAGTCGCGTTGAAGTAATCCGTATCCAAGTAAACGGGTGTTACGACAGAAAATGCGTATATTGGACATCCAAAATTTGGACACGCATCGGAAAGAGAGGAGGAATGAGCCCCACGATTCGGAAAAGGCTGCAGAAGATGTATCCTTACCTCAAGACGATCTTACGCACATTGAGCTACGCAAGACCACGCAGACAAGGAGCACCGCAATGCAAAAGGTATCCCTTCGTAAGGTAAAGACACCTGTCAACTACATGCAGGACAGCAATGAGGAAATATTGCACTTTTCTTTACAGGGTCTACTACCCGCAGGACACATGCTCGCGTTGAACACCACGCTTGGTACTCTCTCCCATCTGGCCTATATTCAGGATCGGCCGCGAATGTTCATGGAACAACAGTTCACCACCAGTGAAATTTGTGTTCTCATGCCGTTGTTGGAGGCCCATCCCTACTACTGTCCCTATGAGGTGTTGTTGTCGAGTTTCAATAATGGACGCATCACTGAAGCATCTGTTGCTCGCTGTCGAGAACGCCTTCAAGAGGCACAAGAGGCCGGAGTCTGGGATCAAGAAATGAGGCCGGTACGTAATGTGCTTTCACGCACACGGCTCAAGACACGCGCCTTCGGCATCGAAATTTCGTCTATTCTTGAGACCGGATACATTTTGATGTATGTATCCCAGCGAAAACAGATGCAGATGGATGCATAAGTGATGAAGAGGGACATAGCGAAGATTCACTACAGCTCCTCATTGTGAGTAAAGACGTGATAACCTGGTCCCTACTCGTTATGTGTGCGCAACCTATGCACTTTGAGCGCGGTCAGCAACGACGACCAATGTGAATGCTGATCCAAATCAATGTTGCAAATCGACTGTAACCGACTCAGCCGCTGCAGCAAGGTGTTGCGATGTACGTCAAGCTGACTCGCTGTTTTGGCGATACTTCCGCCGCACTCAAGGTACGTCTCTAGCGTGTCTAGAAGGTTTGCGTTCCTACGTAGGTCATAGTCAGCAATGGCGGTTATCTGACGTTGATATTGGTCATGGATGGTATCTGTGCGTGCAAATGCATAGATGTAGCGATAGACACCCAGAGCGTCGAACGAGGTACATCCCTCCTCATGCTTGAGGGATTGTCCAATCTCTAAAGCCTCGGTTGCCTCTGCATACGCGACTCGATAGTCGCCGACAGCAGTGTACAGATTGCCGATACCAGTAGAGAGGGAGACGTGTTGCTCATATCGAATTTGACGTGCGAGCATGCTGAACCATGTGTCCGCGTGTTCAACGACAGGATCGTTATCAAGGCAGAGAAGCCAGACGAGCAGATTGCCACGCTCGTCTACAAGTGAGCCTGGATATCTTGCATTAACACATTGTTTTACGTGCTGAATAATGTCTTTGTACATTGTGAGCGGTTCTGCTTCGAGGACAGGCATACTCTGTGATGCCACTACTGGTGATAGTTCCATCACAACAATAGTATGAGGCTTTGTCAGATCACAGCCGAGTACACGCGCACGTCTGTGCAGCACATCCTCGAATACTGGTGATAGCGACCTCTCGGAAAAGAGATCATCCAAAAAAGAATGAACGGGGTTCTTCTGGACCGACACACCCATCTCTATAGATCGGCGCAGCTTGATCGCTAAGGCCATATGACTTGCCATAGTACTTAAGAGAAGCAGATCGTCTCTAGTATACTCAAGTGTCTTATGCGAATAGCAGTTAAGTAGGCCAACACATTCAGTTCCAACACTTAATGGTACGGGTATGAGCGTCTCGTACTGAACATTCTTCAGGGGATTAAGCAACTCCAGTTCCTGTGCAATCCGAGCGGACAAATCACCTCGCACCATACTCTCACAAAGATGCTTCCACAACACGTCATCAGTACTCACAGGTTGTACAACCAGTCTCTTATCACGCAGGTCTGGCACACAGGTATGGATAGTTAAACAATTCTGCTCGAAATCCTGTAACAGAAACACGCAAAGGTCTACGCCCATAGCTTGCATAGTTATCGTCGCCAGCGATGGCAGCATTGCATCAAGGGACGGAGAGAGTGTAAGCACTGAAGTGAGTTGAGCGGATACGCTACTGAGTTTAGTTGGTACATCGATAGAAGGGGTGATAGTAGAATAATTCTGCTGGTTGCCTGACTCAAGCATTGTTTGAGGGCCAGCACTTTCTTGGCAAACCTGTTCCAGTGTGAAGACTTGAGTACTCATATCACTTCCGTCACTACAAAAAAGTAGCATGTGTTTCACTTGTTATACACATTGACGTAACGAGGTACAGGTGTTTTTACGTATGAATGTCGAAACCTTTCTCAGTGTAGCATATTTTAAGCATATTGTCTAGTCTAACGCATGTACATTTTTTGTATTGCAATGTCCTATACATTACACAGAGAAGACTAGTATAAGACATGAAGAAGATTATACCAGCCGCAAGACAAGACTATCTCTGTGGTGGTGTATTTTTTGTACGCATTTTCCCCGTCAAATCATATCACATTCTTTCGCGTACATGTCTTCTAAATGTCGCTATCTTTTTGGATGGAAGTCCATTAGGAGATAATGGGAAGCCTCTCCCTCTATACTTCTGCCATGTAGTGTACTTCTTGCGTTCATTCGAGCGATTTGAAAGGGGGAGTATTGCGTGAGTTACAAGCCAGTAACACCATCGCTGCTCAATAGGACAGCACAAAGGAGTTTTCCGCAGAATGCATCTTTGTCATCCTGGCGACTCAAGGGGCTTGCGATTCTTCGCATAGCCTTTGGTTGTGTCTGGGCCATTGATGCGGCATTCAAATGGCAGCCCGACTTCGCCAACAACTTCACGGATTATTTGACAAAGGCTATGGCTGGCCAGCCGCCGATTGTTGCTGCGTGGATTGGCTTCTGGCTGCATATCGTCAGCATCAACCCCCACCTTTTCGCCTATCTGGTAGCGATGGGAGAAACGTGCCTTGCAGTTGGTCTGCTCTTTGGCATTCTGAGTAACCTTACATGTGTCGTTGGCATTCTCCTGTCGTTCATGATCTGGTCAACGGCACAAGGCTGTGGTGGTCCGTATGGTCCAGGCTCGACAGACATAGGGGTGTCTATTATCTATGTACTGGTTTTCATTGGTGTGTTTATGAGCAATGCAGGGCTTACTTTCGGCATAGATCGCTATCTCGCAAGCAGGCTAAGACGGTGGAGTTTTCTGGCCTCGGGTCCTACTCGCGAGCAAGAGAGAGCCATCTATGGAGACCACCAAATCTCTGTTGACTATGTGCCGCTCTTCGTGGCGAGAGATCAGCAGGTAAGAGAGCTTGTTTCGTCAGCAACTACCACGACCAATTCACGGCTAAATGCTGTTAAGAGACAACGCCTTTCTCGAATGTGAGGCTGTTCTCCTGTAGAGATCGGGGAGACCCACAAGAGGTCTTCCTACTCGCACTCATAAGGGATACCTCTATGGATGTAGAGCTATCATTCTGATCTTGTTTATTGACATATCTACTGCACAAGACAAGCACATGTAGGAGGTGCGTATGCACTCGCAGTCTCGTGGACTACTCAAGACAATTGCATGGGTTGGAGTCGGGATGGTGGTGATTGTCGCCTTTCATCTGGGCGGCTCGTTTGCACATTTCGTAGGGCAGTTCGCGCCGTTGGTCGGTGCATTCATTGGTGGAGGTCTTACGCTATTCAGTGCGAGTATTCCTATGCGTCGTGGCGAGGAAACGGAACGCTGGACTGGATTTGAGCAGGTATCATGGCTGCTGATCGGTCTGGGCATTCTGATGTGGGGTATTGGAGAGAGCTTCTGGCGCTACTATATCTCTATGGGTCAAACATCATTTCCATCAATGGCAGACTTTGGATATAGCCTATTTCCCCTCTTAGCCTTTTTTGGATTGCTCTTGCAGCCATCGCCTGATACAAGAAGTAGACGCATCGTCTTACTTATGGACAGTCTGATATCCATGGGTTCCATCTTTGCAATTGCATGGTACCTACTGCTGGGTTCACTCGCACAGGCACCAGGGGAGGCGAATCTAGCCAAGTTCCTGGGTATCTACTATCCGACTGCAGATATGGCTTTGCTCAGCTGCGTCGTATTCTTGCTCTTGCGCGGCCAGGGGCGAGTGTATCAGGCAATTGCGCGGCGTATCAGTCTGCTCGTAATCGGTCTGGGCTTCTGCTTCTTTGTCTCATCCGATTTCCTCTTTAATATTCAGCAGAACGCGGGAACATATGTTGAGGCAACCTGGGTTGACCTAGGCTGGCCTCTTGGTATGATGACAATTGGTGCAGCGGCATATCTACGCCGTTTTTTACCCGCAACCTCTGAGGGGACTTTACAAGAGCGAGTGGAGCATAGTGACGGTAAAGCGACCTTTAGCCCACCACAGTTTGTTCCCTATAGTCTGTTAGGTCTGCTTTTTATCGCGTTAACACTCGATGTGCTGGCACCTGACGCGGGTCAACGTGCTATACGTCCGGTACTTCTCTTCTCGACCCTAGCGGTCGTGGCGCTGGTGGTAACGCGCCAAATCTTCACGTTGTGGGATAACATGCACCTCACGCAGCGCCAGGCTGAGTCGCTTGCAGAGCTAGAGAAGGCGAATAGGCGTGTAGAGGAGCAGTCACGCCAAATATTGGAGCATAATGTCGAGCTAGAGCGGGGCATCGAACACTTGAAGGAGGTACAGGCAAGCATTGCAAATGGTAACATGCGTGCTCGCGCCCATCTGACACACGGTGCATTGCTCCCACTAGCAGGAAGCCTTAACCTTATGGCAGAACGTCTCACACGCTTGGGACAAGGTACTGCCTATGCACAACGTCTAGCGAAGGCGTTGGCTGATTTGAGCATTGCCTTTGAGCGTACCAGTGTAAGTGCTCCGCTGGTAATACCTGAGTCATGTAGAGATCTCTCCGAGGTCAACCGCCTTCTCGTCGCTCTGCGCGTGAAGAGGCTGACATCGCCGCACCCGCTCAATCAGCCCATGACACCTCTACCATCTGTACCGCCAACACCGCATCCAATAACGCAGGCGATGACCGCTCCAGCATCACAGCGTTCAAGTGCACGGCATCCAGAAACACAACCGCTTGTACCACGCCGTACCAGCGGTCCGTTATCAATGAATAAACCAGACACAGGAGGACAAGGGTCACGCCGAAATGTGTTGGGTCTACGCCCATCACCACCACCATCAGCAGATTAACCTAGGGATCGACTCATCGCGTCCTCGTCATTGGTATAATAGGCCACGAGGACGCGATAACTTGCTCTCTACACTAACACCGTGGTCAATTGGGTATGTTTTCCCAGGAGGAAGGGATCACTCCCTGAGTTTGAGTGCATACCCTATCACACTTTTCCTTCACTCATTTTCCTGAATATCATCTGTGCTGTCGAATCCTTTCCTCTCACTTATTCCTTCACATCACGTTTCCAGGTTGACACAAAGGCGACGATGGCGAAGCCGAGCGCATAGCCGAAAATGACCCAGAGCGCATGTGTGCCTTCTACGGAGACCAGCGGGGCAGCACCAATTGCCTCGAAGCCTGTCTGTGCTTGCTTGGACAGGAGCATATCTGGCAGGCGATTAAGGAGTGGCCCAAGGAAGTACGTTGTCGCATCGAGCCAGAAATTGCTGTGGGTCAGACGGAAGAGCAGGCCCATCACAATGGTCCCCATGTTATCAATTGCGAACCAGGCGAGTGAAGCGCTCAGACCAAACGTAAGCGAACGCGTGAGCGCATTCATCGCCACGGCTAGCAGGATTGTTGCTCCCATGCTCATGATGACGGCCAGCAAGCATATCCCGGTAGTAGACCAGAAAGCAGGCGTCAGCGCACTGAGTGCGTTCAAGCTGCCGACCGCCGCGACAGTAAAGATACAGGTGAGTACCGCCGTGAGCAAAAAGAACGCGATCAGTAGAGCCAGGGTAAGCAGAGCCAGGGTTGCAAGCTTGGCAAGCAACAGTTGTACTCGTCCAGCACCACGAGCTAAAAGAATGCGAATCGTGCCATACTGATACTCTCGCCCAACTGCAAATGAGGTCAGGATCAACAAGACAATGCCAACCAGTACCCGGAACGCGCTCAGATTGCTTTCCATCATGCTGTAGAGAAAGTGGAGCGGCGTATTTTGCAGATCCGTTTTTGTGCCTGGTGATGTCGACAACAGCAAGAAAGAAATCAGAAACATCCCTGTCAAAATGCTCAAAAGCAGCCAGAAGAGACGTGCGATTTTCAGGAACTCCCCACGCATCATTCCCAGAAAACTGGCATGCATGGCAGGCTGAGAGACAGGTCCTGGCGTGGTGACAACGATGTGCGTGCTCATGGTTATTTATCTCCTTCGTGAGCGTTGATCAGCGAGAAGAAAACCTGCTCCAGGTTCTGGGTCGCTGGCGCAAGGCTATCAGGCGTAAAACCAGCCTGAGCCAGGAAGGCATAGAGGTCGCGACCGTTTTCTTGTGGTGCTGACGTGATCACTGTAGCTGCCCCATCCAGGCGAGCATGCTTGCCCCACGGCTGTTGTTGGAGCAACATAAGCGCTTCCTGTGCACGTTCAAGCCGTACCACGTACTCTCCCTGTCCACGCATCAGTTCCCCGATTGTCTTGTCCACGACGAGTTTGCCAGCACTGATGACCGCGACGCGTGAGCAGACCTGCTGGACCTCGCCCAGCAAGTGGCTGGAGAGGAAGACGGTTTTGCCTTCATCTGCGAGCCGATGCAACAGATCGCGCATCTCGACAATGCCTACGGGATCGAGTCCGTTGGCTGGCTCGTCGAGGATGAGCAGGTCAGGATTGTTGAGCAGGGCAATCCCCATCCCGAGGCGCTGTTTCATGCCGAGCGAGTACGTCCGCACGCGATCCTTCTGGCGTGTGTGCAGCCCGACCTGCTCCAGAACGGTCTCAATGCGCTCACGCGACGCGCCGCCGAGGACCGCGCCTACGGCTCGCAGGTTCTCTCGACCTGTCAGATGCAGATAGAGCGCTGGCGTCTCCACCAGCGCGCCGATGCGTGGCAGCAGAGAGGCTCGCTCGGTAGCAAGATCGCGCCCAAACAGTTCAACCCGACCAGCAGTCGGTGCGATCAGGCCAAGCAGCATGCGGATCGAGGTGGTCTTCCCGGCACCATTGGGACCAAGGAAGCCTACAATCTCGCCCCGTCGGATCTCCAGGTTGAGTCGGTTGACGGCCACGCGCGAGCCATAGTGTTTGGTTAAGTCAGAGGTACGCAAGACGGTTTCGCCAGCCTGAAATGGTGTCGCGGCTGTCGAGGCATTTTGTGCTTGCATCTGTTTCTCCTTTGCATGATTTTCACGGGTTTTAGGGCATGACGACCCGTCAACAGAATCTCTCGTTGAAATTGAGGCAGATCTGTGATCTCACATCCTGTTCTGCTGCGACCTGTCGCTTGAAGGGGCCACACTATCGTTGCGTGAAACGGTTGTCTTCGTTTACGCTGTGGCAGTACGCAGGGCCGAACGAGCCGACAGGCCGCGTAGAAGCGAGAGAACAGCCAACAGCGTCGCGATAGCCATAGTGATGACGATGCCGAGCCACGTGCCTGTGGTACTCGTTCCCACAAGACCGTCATTGCCTGCAAAGAGCTGCGGCGCGCCATCTCGCAGACCAAGCCCCCAGGTGATGGTCGCTGCCAGTATCAGCACCATGGAGAGAGTAGCCAGGACGGACGGAAGCACAGCAAAGCGCAGGAGCCTTTCTGAAATCTCGCTGCGTGCGACGGCAAGACACACTGAGCCTGCGCTGATGATCGCGGCGACGATGAGCACCCCGAAAAAGAGAAAGAGGTGCCAAACTGGTGCAAGATGGGTACCTGGATGATCAATCGCTTCCAGGAGCAACGTTGTGCCAAGGAAAACTGCGAATGCCAGGAGAGGCATAGCCAGCAGGAGCAAGGGGCCGCGTCGCTTTCGCGCGTGCGCGGATCTGACAACGGCAACGACAATGGGCAGACCACCAGCCAGTACAGCCAGCAGCGCCATAACCGCGCCGATCACAACGAGGTTAAAAGAAAGACCAACAATGGTGTGTGTTTGGGCTGCCTCCTTAAAATCATTGTACTCCGTCATTTTCTGAAAGGCCCAACCAGCCAGAATAAAGCTCACATAGGTGCAGAAGATGGTGAGCAGTGAGCGGCGTAGTGTGGAAAACATATGTACGATCCTTTCGTGCAAGGACATGCCAGTCGTGCCCAGATGCGGATGAAGCTGGGCATCCAGGGCACCAAAGAAGAGGTTCACTCCATCGGCAAGTGAGAGCGAGCGCTGTTCCAGCATGACCAGCACTTCGTCCTCATACCGTTCACGCCAGGCGCGCGGGTAGAGGCGTAACAAAGAGTGCTGTATGTTCATATATTTGCCAACCTTTGTAAACCCATACTCGCAAACATTTCTAATCCGACGAGTTGCTTTTGCAGAAATGCGATGCCGATGGCGGTTAAACGGTAGGGGCGTCGGCGCTCCTGTGTTGGCAGGGGCTCAATTAGCCCCTGCGTCTCCAGGCGTGCAATGGCACCATACAGGGTCCCAGGTCCCAGGTGGACACCTGCGAAGGCTTCAATGTCCTCCATGATTGCATAGCCATGTTTGGGGTTCCCTGCAAGGCTTGCCAGGATGAGAATAGGCGGGTCAGAAAATCGGCCGAGATTGAACGTATCCATACCAGCTTGCTCCAAACAAAAGATATCCGTTTAACGCTATATCGTCAGACGTATTATTACGTTGAACGGAGTATACAGAAAAACGAGGGCGTTTGTCAAGAGGCTTGAATACCTTTAGATAAAGCCTCGAGTATGGGTGAGGCGGCACACAGGTGCAGAGGAACAGTTGGGTTGGTTCTTTCTGCAGTCGGTAAACTAACAAAATAGTATTAGTCAGCTCGCACTACAGACACAGCAACAACGCTCACATTATCGGCCCCGCCTGCATGAAGGGCGGCGTCAATAAGCGTTGAGCTGGTGTGTGAGGGCTGGGATATAGAACTGGTAATAATCTTCTCTATTTCGGGGTCACGCACCATTTCCCAGAGACCGTCAGAGCAGAGCAGCAACATGTCTTCAGCCTGGAGCGGTACTGTGAATATGTCGACCTGTGCAGATGCATGCTCTCCCAGGCAACGATAAATCTGATTTCGCTGGGGATGTGTATATATCTCGTCGTGCGTGATAGAGCCATTTTCTACGAGGAGAGCGACATGTGAATGATCGCGTGTCACGTGCGATAGGCCATCCACCTGGTGATATATATAAGTACGACTATCCCCCACATTGGCGACATAGGCAGTCGCGCCGACGATGAGGGCCGCAGTGATGGTCGTGCCCATCATATGCTCTTGCCCTTTGTTGCGCTGATAGATGCTAAGATTGGCGCGATGTACGCCATCTTTTAATAGCTCGACAAAGATTTCTTCGTCCTCCACACTGTGAAGCAGAGCGGGAACCACTACATCACTGAATGCTTGAACTGCCAGACGGCTTGCCTCCTGTCCATTTGCATGTCCACCCATACCGTCCGCGACAACAAAGAGACCCACAGGCTGTGGACCGATTGGAGTCACGCAGGTACCCTGGATGGCTAGGAGACTATCCTCATTTGGCGCGTTTTTTCGCTTAATGCCGGGGTCCGAACCGACGCCTACAATAAAGCGTAGAAACTCCTCTTGTTTGTTCAGCTTCGCAGTTACGGCATCGTGTTCATCCTCATCCTCGTCTTGAAACATTGGGAAAGGTACCGTGTCAGGCTCATCATCCTCATCCTCGTCTTGATACATCGGGCAAGGCACCGTGTCAGGCTCATCATCTTCGTCGTTAGGTGATGAGACAAGACGAAGTTGTTCACGTACCAGAAGAGAAGGTTGTCTCGTTTGTTGCGTCTGTGCTTGTGCCGCTGAACCTACCGGAGGCGCAGAGAGCGGTAAAGGCACTATAGCTACGTTGGAAGGTGTTGTAGTCTGAGCTGTATGCCTGACCGAACTAACTGCCCATTGTGGAGGAGTGGTTGCTACCACACCTACAGGTTCTCTCCTGGCAGATACACGAGTTGTATGCTCCTGTGCTTGTGCCTCCTGTAGACCGCTCTCGGCCTCCCGTTGCGCGATTTGTTCTGCCTCTTGCCACTCGCTTGCGAAGCGTCGTTGTTCCTGTCTCTCTCGGTACCAGTATGAGACGATGCGCCACCAGGCGGTTACTAACACAACCCATAGAGCCAGTAATGTGATTGAGAACACCAGCAATCCAAGCAATGGAACGAGAATAGCAGCTCCTCGTATCTGCCACAAGCCGGGGATTTGTGGCAAGGTGTGGAAGAGAAACAGCCATGCCCACGGAGGAAAACCACCCGGCAACCAGTAAAGGAGAACCCCATAGATGAAGAGTCCAATACATACGGCGAGCCTGAACCAAAGATGATTCGTGTAGGCTATTTTTAGTTGTTCTAGCACTCTCTCATCTCCTTACATCCCACTACTGGCTGCCGTTTCGAGAAACGATGCTATATGCACCACGGTATCATTCTGCATCAGCACACGTATGCCTGCCTGCCCTGATGTAAGGGAGGTATCGTTGACGACGACCATCCAGCGATCCGGCTCAGTAAAGCTGCTACGCCATGCTTTTGCAAACAGTGTCGCACCAACCGCGCGGAAACGTAGTGTATAGAATCTTCCTCCTAGCGCATTGAAGGGGATTATGGCAAGGGGAGTGCTTGTGCCATTGACACGCTTGAGCACGATAAAACTTGTGCCATCAATGAGAATTTTGTACCAATTGTTGCCATTGGTCCAACGCAGTACTATCCCGAGATTCACGGTGTCCCCATGGTAATGGTTTATCGACCCTTGCATCACGACTTCAGCATTGCTGCTAGCGGGCCCGAGCAAGGCATTAAATGTTCCCTGCCCATTGGCAATCTGTCCCATCATGTCAGTAATAGAAAAGGTATTCTGGCTATTCGCGTCGCCTTCCCAGGCACGACCGTCAGAGGCTATACCCCAAAGGGGTTGATTAGTTCGCTGGAAGGCATCCTGCGCAAGAACGCCTGTTGGCATAGGAGTTGCTGTAGTTGTAGGTGTTACTGTCATGGTCATTGGTGTAGAGTTCTTGGCTATAGGAATGTTTTGAGATGCTCCATATGCTTGAGGCGGCGTTAATACACGCTCTATCGAGTGGGCAAAGGTTCCTGCGATAAGGCCACCTACGATTAGGACGGCAAGCAGAGTGAAGCCAAGTAGACGCATATTCATACTTGTGTTCCCTGTATGTGTCGAACGCCTTTCATGTGCTTCATGTCCTGTATCATTTGCACTGATGAACTGCCAGGACTATATGTCATGATATTTAACACTGCTAGCGACTGCATCTGGTTGTGCACCCAGGTTACTCCTTGATGCACCTGGCCTGTCGTTGTATCTGTCTGGCCCACGTAAGCATTGTTGGCGTTCTCTATCATGTCGTTGAGCAGTGCAAGTGTTGCAGGTTGATGCATCTGATTCTCGCTCATCTTCATAAGCTGCTGCCCATCCTGACGTACCTTTGCGAGACAGGACCGAATGTCGCTCATCGCCGTAATGATCTCGGCGGCATTTTTGCGCAGGGCTGTATCCGATGTATCCATGTCAAGCAAACCGTTGAGATGGAAGACAATCTGACTCAGATAGCTTGGTGGGTCCTGGTTTGACCCGTTCACCTGTAATAGTCCAATGCGAGCGAGCCGATCATTGATGCCGAGCGGGATAGTCGATGGCACATCCTGCTGCACATAGGAGAGGCCATCAATATAGGCAAGCGTGCGGATGGTTTGGCGACGGATAAAGGAGACATCCGGCGTCTCCTCCCAGTGCTCTCTCATGCTGCCCGTCCACTCTAAAATCTTGCCCGTATTTCTATACATCCAGTTGTTCAATCCCCCCGGTAGTTCCATCTCGTTCAAGAGCGGGTCTGTCGCAAGCAGGTGCCGCAAATGATCCAGGTAACTAAAATGCGTTGTGCCCCCCATACCACTCATAGTATCGGCGGAGGTGCTTGGTGTCTGCGCAATTTCTCCATAATACCGCCATGTGCTATCTTCAGGCGATGGAGCGATAGGCGTAACAGAGGCATCTTCTTCGGTCACGAGAAAACGGCTGGCGATTTCAAGCAAATTTGTATGATGTGCATCACCTGCATAAAAGAGATGTGCATTTCCTTTGTTGGCTTGTAGCATGCCCAGCAAGGTCGGCTTCATGTCGAGCTGGTTCTTATCACCAAGTAGCCAGGCGTAGTAGTTTTTCTGTGGCGCAGGATTAGACAGATTACTGAGATCAAGCTGCACCTGGTCGTCAATGCCTTGACTGCTGTTCTCGCTCAATTGCTCGCTACTCAGGAAATACAGATGCCCTACGGCGACAGAAGTTGCAGGCATATCCGGCGCTTTATGAAAGAGCAGAAGGAATGAACCTAAGCCTGCTGCGCTCAACGCGAGAATTGTTAACACGATCAGTACGGCTGGGAATCGGCGCCTATGTGATTGCTGCTTTATCGAAGGTGGCACCGATGGTTGAGGAGATAGTGACTCCGCGAGAACCTGCGTCTTTCTTGGAGATGGTATGTTCTGCGTCATCGTCGGAGTAAGGGGAACGGTCTTCCTGGGTGCTGAATTGTGTGTCGTAGGACCAGAGGAAGTTGCTGACCTGCCCCGTTGTCGCGTCAGGTGTCCCACTGCAAGGGACTCTGATAGTGCATCCATTGAAATATACACAGGAAAGCCATGGCGACCAGCTAACTGAGTTAGACGCTCGCTGTGTGAAATGACAAACACAATCGGTATGTCGATTTGACGCTTCAGATGCTTGAGAGCGGCAAAATCTTCTGGGCGCTGAAAGATACGCGCCTGGTTAGCCAGCAGTATCACCACGGGCTTTTTTTGCCCGATGATGGTATCGAATATTACAGACCTTTCGTCAGTTGGTTCTATGTAGATGACACAAAACTCACCTGTATCGTTTCGTTTCATCATTCCCTCGCTTCTATGGTTTCGATGGTATATCGGACACGTGGGCGACCGCAAGGGTCCGCCCCACATCATCACCTCTCCCCGCCCCTACTATGATTCATCGTTGACTTCGTCAATTGCAATAAACTCATATTCCATTCAATTACTCCGTTATCTCTACCAATTCGACGCGTGACAAGTGTTGCCGACGGGGTCTACGACGTTGTTGGGCCAATGACTTAACCTCTTTTCTTCTTGTGGGAAGAGAAGAGAGCACGTAGGACTCCACACGTATTTGTTGCGAAGCATACTCATCCCAGAGTTCGATGTCTGGAAGGGGAGGGAGCGCATCCGTGTTTGGACCCTCTTCTGAAAGTGTGGAAAGACTATTCATTACTGGCGTCTCCATTGGTACTAATAACAGACCACGTATGGCACGCAGCGCTCGAATTATTGCTATAAATCCTGCGAGGGTGAGCGAGACCCATGCAATGAACCAGCACAGCCCTTGTGCTATAAGTAACAAGATAGATGTGCTATGCCACGCTTGTAGCGAGGTTGTAAGGGCTGATCTTAAGGCGTAAAGTTCGCGCCAGGAAGGTGGCGGGAAGCCACTGAGCCTGTATAGCAGAAAGCCACCAGCGCCGAGAATGAGCAAGGGGAAGACAAGCGTTCCAAGTAGGGCAACATCCATGTGTTGTCCTACTCGTATGAGTCGCTGTCGTATGAGTAGTTCACTGGATGGACGTTCAGCACTTCCCCAGGTTTGAACGAGCGCACCTGTAACTATCAGAGCGCCGCCGATGTAGCCATCCAATGGGAGCAGTTCATGGAGATAGACGTTCGCCACGACTGCTCCTAGAATCGGTTCCAGAATGTAGATGAATGAGACGGTAACAGGTGATATGTGCTTCTGCATCAATACAGTAATCAGCGTCGGCAGAAAAGTACACGCGCCAGCTACATAAAGAACGATCCATATATCCTTTGGAAATGATGGATGAACAGACTGCCAATCACCGAAGAGCAGAGCGACCAGATTTGCCCAGACCGCCATTGTCAGTAGTTCTACACCAAAGAGGGGCCAATGCGCTGTCTCTTTTTTCTGTTCGTGATCGGAAAGGAATACGTAGCAGGTGAAGAAGAGACCGCCAAGAAAGGCGATAAGCGAGCCTCGTATCCCACCCATTGGAGAATTCATTATCAACAACACGGCCCCAACTATCGAGAGCAGGCCAGCAAACCAGGTTGCCTTTGAAATGGGCTGGCGCAGAAAGAGCCACGCGATTATTGCCGCAAGGAAGCCGTTCAGCGCAGGGAAAAAGGCTGTACTTGTGGCGCTTGTATATTTGAGGGCAATGGCGATAGTAAAAAGGGCCAGGCACAGGCAGCTCCCCAGCAAGATACCGCGCTTCACAACAGCCCTCGTGAAATCATGCCACGAGAGCGCGATGATGCAAAGCGCGGCGGGGACAAGCATTGTCATCTCAAAAAATGTGAACACGATAGGGTCGATACGCCCCAACGCCTCCTTTGATATAGCGTAGTAAGTTCCGAAGAGAGCGGTATTGAGCAGAAACGAGAGGCATGCGATAAGCTTTAATTTCATACGCTAAACCTCTAGAGATGCCACAACTTTAGGGATCAATGTATCGTGTTCTTTTTGCCTATCCGCACCCGCCATAGGACGGGATATATCAGTTCTTACAAGAGGTCTTCGGGCGTAGGAGACACGAGGTGAACGCGTGGCGCGTTCGACAGCATGCACCTCTATATCCTCGGTCTGGAACCTCTCTGCCGCAAAGCGCACAACCGCCGCCTCATTGAACGGCTCACAGGAGAATACGTCGATATTGACCATGCCGTATGGAGGCCATGCGTGGAGGCTGACATGGCTGGTGGCTATAATGACAAAGCCTGATAGTCCGTCATCGAGCGGATTCGTCGTCTTGATATAACGAAGTTCAACAGAACTCACCTTCTCCATCCCAATAAAATCGGGATAGTCGTCGAGTACCTGTCGTAGAAACGATGCTTTTGCCAGCAGCCCTGCATCACAACCATAGAGATCAATCATCATATGTTGCATAGTAGTCACCTCCTGTTATGGCATCAGCCAAGATGCCTTGTATGAAGTATACATAATGACAAGGCTCTAAAGGCTCCTTTAAACAACCAGCAAAGGGTACGTGGGATACACTTTTTCTACAAAGACGCCTAATATTTCGGGGGTGCATAAGCAACTAAGATTGAGGTGGACATTGCGGAAGTTTGGGATGTGTAATGGCGTTGACAAGGGAACTAAAAAATGGAGATTGTTATCCATGCAGTAATTCTTTTGCTTGCTGCTCGATCAGCGCCAAGCCGTATTGGTGTGACTTCGCAAGAGCTTTCTCGAGTTCTCTCTTTGCCTTCTCGGTCTCTCCTAATAAGAGCGAAACATGTGCCAGGACTAGTTGACCTTTTGTGCGTGCTTCTGCCTCTAGTCCTTGGAGGGCGAGGGCGCGTTGTACATCTTTTCTAGCATGTAGAAGCAGGTGAGTACGCAATTTGGGAAACTTATCTGATGTGCTTAGATGTTGAGCTTGGATGACGCGCATCTTTCCTAGAGCAATCAATGCACCGCCAACACTTGGAGTATTTTTCATGGTTCGTCCAATGGTGAGGGCCTGGATGACGCAGATTGTGGCCTCACGTTGTTTGCCTTGCTCTTGTAAGATGACGGCCAGTTCAGCATTCCACATGCTTATGTATTTGCGATCATTGAAGCGCTCGGCCAGGGCTAAACTGCGCTTATACCACTCCTCGGCCTCATCCAGGTTGCCATGACAAGCTTCAAGTTCTCCGAAATTGCTGAAAACGACAGAGCTGATGGGGCCGTCGCCAATCCTTTCCGCGAGACTCAGCGAATGATTCAGGGCGTGTTGTGCCTCTTTATACTTACCCATCTTTATATATACATAGCCGATGTTGCATGAGACATTGGCAATCTCGCGCTTCTGATCATACCGTTCAAAAATAGCTAAGGCCGTTTTCAGATGAGCAAGAGCGGCATCGAGTTGCCCAACGCTATTAGCAAGCGAACCGAGAAGCACGTAGGTGCGTCCAAAATCAATCGGGTCGCCTTCAAGCGTGCGCTGTATACGTGTAGTGTGGGTAGTGGCGGTTGTCTTTAGTTCCCCTGACTTTTCAGGCTCATGCTGTTCGAGCATGCTGAGAGCCTCTTGTGCCATATGTAGCCCTTCATCATACCGCCCCTCTAGCGAGTAGAGGCCACTTTGCTGGTAGCGCAATTTCGCCCAAGCAGGGCCTGCTATGACTCCTGCGTTTCGTAAGACCTGCTCTCCGCGTTCACAGCACTGTCTCGCCTGTGTCGCGTACACTGCGTAGCGCCATGTACGGCCGATCTCGCCCCATAACAATGCCTGTATCTGCGCCTCATACTGACGAGCGGTTTCAGATATGGGAGGTAGTTGCTGAAGGCTCAGTTCACGCAATGCTAAAACGCGCTCAAACAGGCTGCGCGCCTCAACGAATTTCCCCTGAATCATCGTACATTCCGCGAGGCGCTCTGTAAGATATGCGAGATGAGAAATTGTGGGAGTGGGCATGGTGGGGGCAAGCCCCGCCATGTTACCTATGTTCTCCAGGTTCTCTATCGCCAGTTTATAATATCGTTCGGTCTCTGGATAGGCCAGCAGTGCATATGCGCGATTCCCAGCTAGCTCTGCATAGTGGGCTATCTGTGATGGTTCAGCACCACCATTTACGAGGTGATGTGTTATGGTCGCAGCGACCTCTTCTTCATGTGCTTTATGAATGCGCTGCAATATTTCGGCCACGCGCCGATGAATTTGCGTACGCCTGATAGCCGAAACTCTTTCGTAGAGATGGCTCACGAGCAGGGGATGCCAGAAGGTATAGGTTACACGTGAGCCTGTGCCCTCCTCGGTCAACACGCCTGATTCCAGAGCCTCGTCGAGCAGGTCAAATAGAGTCTCTTCGTCGGCTGCTTCACCAGCGCGCTTCATCTCCATTTCGTAAATGACGGGAAACTCGAAGGAGCCACCCAACACCGCCGCATTTCTCAGTAACGTCCGGCACTCGTTACTGAGACTGTTCAAACGAGAGTCAAGGGCGGCTGCGATAGTATCGGGCAGTTTAGGTGGCGTGCCACGCGCCAATTCTTCGGCGAAAAATGGATTGCCAGACGCCTGTTCCTGAATATGACGCACTGATGATTCCGATAGTTGAGAGGTGTGAGAGACAAGTCTACCAATTTCCTCACTCGTCAAGGGGTCGAGGTGTAGCGTAGTGATGGTGTGCTCACGTTGCATATGGTCGATGAGGGTATGCAGAGATCGGGGGGCTTCGCTGTCACGACACGTTCCCAGTAGCAGTATAGGATGATCATGCAGGTGACGCGCGAGATAGCCGAGCAGTTGGAGGCTGCTCCCATCAGCCCATTGGATGTCGTCAAGCACAATCAATAGGGGAGTCTTTTCGCTGAGCTTAGTGAGTAATTCGCGAACAGCCTCACGCAGGCGCAGTTGTTCCTGTTCCGGCCCTATTAAGGAGACCGCAGTGGGGAAGTTTTGCGTTGATCCTAGTTCCGGCAATAGGGATGCAAGGGGTTGCAATGTGGATGATACTGCCCCGCTCCCCTCCCAGGGCGACCACAAGGGATCGCCCCTACCATAGTGCACCGCTGACGTGGTGGAGTTGCGTTCGGGGGATATTCGACCTGCTGCATCTTTGATTCCCAGTTGGAAAGCCTTGCGGAGCACTTCTGTCCAGACGCGATAGGGAATGCCGCTTTCCTGAGCGTAGGCGCGGCTCCATAGCACAGCCCAGCCGCGTCTTTGTGCCTCGCGCCCCACCTCTTCGGCAAGACGGGTTTTGCCGATACCAGCCTCCCCCATGAGAACGGTGCATTGTGAGCTACGCAGTGTATCGAGCGGAAGACTCAGCGCCTTTTTCTGTATGCTGGCACTTCTCGCACCAGCCAAATTTTGATTACGCTCCACCTGTCGTAAGAGAGAGTATAATGCCGTGCGCTCCTTGTCGCGTCCAATCAACGGACTGCGATGGACGCGCCCGACCTGGGCTAACATGGCGGGGGACATTGTGACGGGATTAGATTGTGTGACGGGGGTAAGGGGCATGGCGGGGACAAGCCCTGCCACTACATTTTTGTCTTCGCCGACATTCTGATGGGTAGGGGTGGGGGTTGCTCCAGCTATGTTATTTGCCTCCATCGTGTTTTGTTTAGCCTCGGGCGGCAATTCTTTCCCCACGTAGGTACGCACGATACGTCCATTGACCGTCTGATATGAATACCAATAGGGACCATGACCCGCACCGTTGTGGCACTTACGACAGCGTGCCTTCCCGCAATAGCTCATCTGCTGATGATACGTAGTCTTGCTATCCATAGCGTAAACTCTCCCTCATGTACCCTCTCATAGTACAGAACGAGGAGCACGACTTATAACTGCGCAACAATGCCTGTGATCTCTCCCAATACATAAACATACAGGCGAACACATCTGCTAAAAGACTAAGGTTCTGGCTCCCTAATTATAACGCTCCCGTCAATGACTGAGATTACCTGAGAATTTCAAAATCTTCAACTTTTTACAGAAATGTCTTATAATGCAATGAAAAACGCCCACCAGCATGGGTGGGCGTTTATCTATAGCTGTGTTAGTCATAGTGGGACATGGAATTTATCCTTTCAACTACAGTGTACAAAAATCATTAACTTCACTAGCGTGTGCTGAATAAGCTGTTGCCAGCTTAATATTTGGTTGAGCTACTATGTCAAACATGTCAGAAGCTAAATTTCTATTAAGGCCAACGTGATATGATATCAGGTCCCAAGGAAAGGAGTGTATGCAGCACGTTGATGTGTGCAACAACAGCGAATGAGGCAAGAGTAAGTGCGACGAGCGTAAAAAGTGCCAGAATACAGAGGATAATCATCTGCTGTTTGCGAAGTGTTGCACTCATGTGTAACCTATCCTTTCAGGTTGCGTATTGGTTTGCAATGAAGATCACTTACTCATTGCTTGTTTATAATGTACATGAGTAAGAAAAAAAATACAGACTTTTTATCTAGTATTTTCTTGGTTCTCCATTGCGAGCTTCTGTCAGTCACATAACACATTTGGGTAATGTCGCTCGTATCGAGGAGGAATGTTATATTTTGCAGCGGGCATACCATTACAAGATGGACATTGCAGGGAATTTGGACGGAGAAACAGATATAAAGTAGTGACATGGTGGAGGCGGCCAGAACGATGAATTGCGTCCTCACCACCACTTTTATATAATGATCACAACTCATGCAAAGGTAAACATAGGAAGCTAAGACCCTCCATTGATGTACGAACATACGAAGTGCCTTCAGTACAATAGCAGAAACAGTTTCATGACGGTATAGCCCGTTGAGTACCAATAAGGAGACATATCGTGCCGAACTCACCGGATGCCCATAAGGAAGAGAACACTTACGTAATTGATACGGAAAGTGGCGCTGAAATGGCACGTCTCATACATCAGGCACGTCTGGTTACACGCAGCATGGGAGGAGTGTTTCCGCAACGAATGGACCTCTCACATGTTCTCGATGTTCTCGATATTGGTTGTGGACCTGGAGGCTGGGTACTCGATGTGGCGTATACCCATCCTGACATGCATGTAGTGGGCACCGACATTAGTGAGAGCATGATCGAATATGCACGGACGACAGCCAAAGTGCAGGGAAGGCAGAATGCGCAGTTCCGCGTGATGAACTTCCTAGAGCCATTAGACTTCCCCAACGCTTCCTTTGATTTCGTTAATTCCAGGTTCACTACCTTTATCACAAGGACTGCCTGGTCTAGCCTTCTTCAGGAATGCCTCCGGATTCTGAGACCTGGCGGCATGATCCGCTTCACCACATCTGATAATTTCGGCATGACTAACAGTGTAGCACTAGAAACGTTTAATGATCTGTTTGCGAAGGCAGCTAAGCTTGCAGGATATGGATTTTCTCCTCATGCACATAGTATTGGTATTACACCCATGCTTGCTCGCTTCCTGTTGGATGCAGGCTTCCAAAACATACAGCATGAGGTACACGCACTCAATTATTCTATTGGCATGGCGGATTATGAGCCATGGCATCTCGATGTTGTGGCAAGTCTCAAATTGGTACAACCCTATTTTATTAGGCTAGGACTCAGCTCTCAGGAGGAAATAGATCAACTGTACGAGCAGTTTCTTGTAGAAAGCGCCTCCGACGACTTCTGTGGTCTCTGGTATATTTTAAGTGCCTGGGGTGAAAAACCCTCTTAAAGTTCCACATTAATGACGTAAAGGCAAAACTGTTCAGCTAGCATCGTCGCTGCTACTCTTTCGCGTCTGCTCCTGAGCAGCTAACGCTAGCAGTTCGTCTTCGATTTGATGTATAACATCACGTTCGGCCTCCAGCCACATTTTAAGGCGTTCTCCGCGAGGTGCTTGCTTAACTCTGGCAGAAATTCGTTTGTGAATCTGGGCAATATATTCCTGTTGAACCGAGACGGGCGGCATTCGACCAAATTCAATCTGTTGTAGCTGATAAAATTCATCATCACCAATAGCAACTACGACAAGATTGCAGTATTGCTGAAGGATTGCCAGGCGGCTGGGGGTAAAGAAATTCGCTTGTGTACTTGCCACAAGAAGAGCACCCGCAATACGTCCTTCTCTCTGAATGCGAAGCGCAGCAGAGCTGACTATATATTCGTCCTGATGAATGGAAAGCTGCTTGGAATTACCATGACTGTGAATATCTTGAAGAACGAACGGGCTCTCTTTCATAACAGCCTGTCCCACCACTGATTCTTCTCCGAAGAAAAAACGAGTTCCGTCAATAATTGCACTCCACGGATGAGTACCCATCGAGGATTGCTGGCGCAAGCTTCGTATTTTCCCTCCGTGAGAGGACGGAGTACACTTTAGTATCGTCATGTAGAGGCCGAAGGAATCTGGATCGAGAAGTCCAATAGCTTGTTCCAAAGTCAATTGGCAGATAGCTGTAAAGCGTAGACTTCCAGTTGTTGAAACGTTCGTCTCCAGGATGCGTGCGTAAAATGCCGATGGAATCTCTAAGTTGAGACGCGGCAGAGCAATTTCATTAGCATATTTAGCGAAGCCTGGGTCTTGCTGAAGAAGTGTGACGAAAAGTGTTCGTGTATTGGCAGGGAGAAGTGTAAATAATTGTTGTATTTTTCTTGAGCGAGGAAGTCCCGTGTGTCCACTAATCCACCGATCCAGGGTTTTTCCCTGAATTTCCAGCTTCTCTACAATTCGCCTTTTCTCACTCTCATTCAAGCTACCCAGAAGATCACGCCAAGTCTGTGGTTTTTGCTGCATACACTTCCAATTTCTAGTCGAGAGATACATATCATACTATTTTATTGAACGTTCTTTATGGTTGCACTATATCACGTTTCAGAGCAATTTTCCCGTATAGTACCATTACTCTCTTTTACACGCCTCTATAAGAAACTAACCATACCATTTCTCACCAATAATGTCTTTTCTTCTAGTCAATTTTCTTGAAAAATGTCCTAAGTAATGCTATTATTCCTTGGAGTTGTTACGTCAAAGATGCGATTATCTTCATCCAACGTGAGAGCGGTGAATATATTCTAACATGGACATTGCTCCCTTCTCAAACCATTATGGTTTTCTTCTGGAGGCGTAGAATGAATTGGAGACACCAGGCCGCAAAGAAACTTCAAGCGATCAAATATCATCAGTGTCCAAAGTGTAACACAACAGCGACATTGGTAGTGAAGTTTGAGACAAACACTATGCCCGAATGGGACGCACAAGGTAACAGGCAATATGTTTGTCCAGGTTGTTGGGATATTTTTTCGATTGATGCAAATGGACAAATGCTGCAAGCAGACACGTGGTGACCATAGACTGTGAACAGAAGTGGATTTGCTGCTGAGAGAAATACTGGAAAAGCCGCGACTAAGTGAATATTTATGATGGATTCCACTTTTAGACAACAATCAAGAAGTGAGACAGTAGGACGTGAGAAGGAACAGCGTCTCTTGCGTCAACTTCTGTTCGCAGTGGAGCAACAAGGCGGAAGCAACCACGAAGTTGATGGCCTGATGACATATATCGTTCCACATGGTATATTTCTAACAGGTGATGCTGGGATTGGCAAAACGCGTTTAGCCCATGTGATAAGTCGAGAGGCAAAGTCGCGCAGGTGGTCTGTCATATGGAACCGTGGTAATGCGCAAGAGAGCAACACAGCGTACCAGTTATGGGTCAACGTATTACAGACCGCCTTCACACAGGATATCTGGCAGCCTCAGGAGATGGGACAGCAGCATTACCTCTCTCCATCTTTCAGAAATCTCCTACCTGACCTGACTGATCTCCTCCCGCCGAACGCCTCCCATTCTACACTAGAGCAGGTTCCCTTACATATATGGGAGTCAATTCGGACAGCCTTGATATTTATTAGCGAGAAGACGCCATTATTGATCGCGCTGGACGATATACACCGTGCCGACATCCAAAGTTACGACTGCCTCGGCTATCTTCTTAGTCACCTGAATGGCTTCCCGCTTTTCATCATTGGAACCTACCGCAAACATGAAGTTACAAGCTCTCATCCTTTAAGTTCCATTGTTGTCCAACTACAGCGTCAACACGCTATTGAGACGCTCCACCTGCATCCGCTCACTACGGGGCAAATCGAGGCGCTCATCTCTTCCACACCTGACATGCCTCCCCTGACAAACCCAAGGCTTCAGCAGATCCTGGCTGATGCGGCTGGCAACCCTTTCTTTGCTAAAGAATTAACATGGTCTCAAACGTCTACGCTCCCACGAACCATTGCAACCTTTTTCGACTCGCTTCTCGGTGAACTCAGCAATGAATGTCAACAACTTCTGCGGAACGCCAGTGTATTGGGAGATTCTTTCGAGCTTCCAGTCATCTGTTTAATGACCTATGAGAGGAGCATCGTTGCGGATGATGATCCGCTTCTTGACGCACTCGATGAAGCACTTCGACATGGTATCTTAGTAGAGAGTGGAAGCCGCAATCATATCACCTATCACTTCAGATACCCTTTGTTGATCAAGCATCTATATAAGAAAATTCCTATCGCTCGACGTATACGCTTACATAAACGTGCAGTGGAAGCATTGCGATAAATACGCCAGCAGCAAGAAGGGTAATGACACCTCTTATTACTTTGTACCGACGCGTTCATACTCCTTGAGAACGCGTCCAACTATCTGCATATCAAGTTCAGCATTACAATCCATGAACACTTTGCGTGCCTTTTCCAAATCCTCTATTGCCCTTTGATACTCCTTCTCGACCAAGCCATTACGCTGCAGCAAAGCTATACTACGCTCGCGCAAGGTGCGCGCATAGTCAAGACGCATACTCGACTTGCGGAATATTTGTAGTGCTTGCTCAAAATGCTGATCTGATTGTTCGTACTCATTCGTTGTAGCTAAGATACTACCTATAACTTGTTGTGTACGTGCAACGAGCCAGATTAGCTCATAAAGATGCGCCTCTTTCCGGGTTTGCATGGCTCGTTGCTCTGCTAGTTCTACATCCCCCGATAAGGATGCAACCTGTGCTAGTAGCAAGTGACCTTCAGTTTTTGTCTCTGCTTCTATACCTTCGAGAGCGAGGGCACGCTGTAATATAGTCTTAGCACGTCTAAGAAGCCGCGTTCTCTCTCCATCTGAATTAGCATGCTTTTCATCACTATCTACAGCCATAGCTTGAGAGATGTACATATAGCTAAGGGCAACTAAAGCTAAACCAATACAGGAGGTAAGACGCATGCTTCGACTAACTGATAACGAGCAACATATGCTTGCCCTAGCATCAGAAAGTTTTCCTTGTTCTTGTAGTACAGTAGATAAGTAAGTATGCAGTACACTTGTATATACAGGATCATTGATTCGCTCGGCTAGCACAATTCCTTGTTTGAACCAATTTTCGGCTTCACTCAAGTCGCCAAAGCGTGTTGCTAGCACACCTAAATTGCCGAAAACAACGGACATAAGAGGGACATCACCTACAATTTCAGCTACATTAAGTGAGCGACGTAACTCCGACTGAGCCAAACCATGCTCTGCTTTCCTCAAATAAATATCACCCAAGTTACAGCATGCATGAGCAATATCCCTATCTCTACTATGTTGTTCAAAAATTGCAAGGGCGGTTTTCAGATGACTTAAAGCTTCTGTCAATCGACCTGTAGTTGCCATGATCGCTGCAAGTAATCTATGGATACGTCCAAGATCAACAGGATCTCCTACAAAAGTACGCATAGTACGCGTAGAATAAGTTTTGTTCTCAACAATGTACATTTGAGATGTAACTACGCCTTGAAACAAGCCCAGTGCTTCTTGTGCCATGTGACGGGCGTCATCATAGTTGCCCTCTTGCCAGCTTATGTAACTTTGCTGTAGACGAATTTTTGCCCAGGCAGAGCCTGCTACTACACCTGCATCATGCAGTACCTTTTCGCCACGTGCATAGCATTGTTGCGCTTGCATATTGTCACCAGTACCATACCAAGTTAATCCAATCTCGCACCAGAGCAGGGCTTGGATTTGTGCCTCTTGTTGAGAGTCAATAAACTGTGCAAAAGTACGTTGTTGACTTCGCACTTCTAAAACGCGTTCGTAGAAGTGACGTGCCTCCTCAGTTTTGCCCTGGATGATGGTACATTCGCCTAAACGCTCTAATAGATAAGCCAGATGCATTTGTTCATCTGGACTCATGGGCTGTCTTATACTATCTATTTGCTCTACGGCGATGCGGTAAAATTTCTCGGTATCGGGATAGGCAGATAGTGCATATGCCTTGTCGCCTGCTAGCTCGGCGTAGTGGATGATTTGTTGGGGGGCGGCACCCCCGAGGACGAGGTGATGCGTGATGATGGCGGCCCCCTCCTCTTCTCGCCTCTGATAGGTTTGTTGGAGGATGTCGGCGGTTCGACGGTGCAGGCTGGCACGGCGGGCGGCTGAGAGTCCTTCATAGAGGTGGCTGACGAGCAGAGGATGCCAGAAGAGATAGGTAATGCGGGTGCCGACTCCTTCTTCTGTGAGCATTCCCGATTCCAGGGCCTCTTCGATTCGGTCGAGCACGGCATCTTCATCGGAGCCAGGAGTGCTGGCCTCCATCTGCTGGATGAGCGAGAACTCGAAGGAGCCGCCGAGGACTGCGGCCTTGCTCAGGAGTCGTTGACATGCCATGCTGAGGCGACTCAGGCGTAGGTCGAGGACAGCGGTGATACTGTCTGGCAAGGGGCTGATGTCGGACTGATTTTGTACGCCACGCGTCAACTCTTCGGCAAAGAAGGGGTTGCCAGCGGCGCGATTCTGGATGCGCTCCACTACCGGCTCGGGTAGCTGCAGCATGGGCTGCGCTATCTGGGTGACGAGGGTGGCGATCTGTTCATTGCTGAGTGGCTCTAGCGAGACGGTTTCAACGGCATGTTCACGCTGTAAGTCGGTGAGCATGGGCCGCAGTGGATGATTGGCGGGAAGCTCGTTTTCGCGACACGTTCCCACGATGATGATGGGGTGCCCGTAGATGCGCCGAGCGAGGTAGGCAAGAAGCTCACAACTACTGCCATCGGACCATTGCAAGTCGTCGAGGACGATCAATAGCGGCGTACCCTCGGCGACGTTGGTCAGCAGTTCACGGGCAGCCTCCCACAGGCGCAGTTGCTCTTGCTCAGGAGGCATCGATGCAGGAACCTCAACCTGTGGCAGGAGATTGTGGAGTTCCGGCAGCAGAGCGTTGAGCGGCTGATAGACAAGGGGGCGTTTGCTTATCTCTTGTCGCTGCAACATGCCGTTGGTCAATGCCTTACGCAGCACCTCGATCCATAGACGATAAGGGATACCGCCCTCCTGCGCATAGACGCGACTCCAGGCTACGAGCCAGCCGCGCTTCCTGGCCTCGCGACCCACTTCTTCCGCGAGTCGAGTCTTACCGATGCCGACCTCACCCATCAATAGTACACATTGTGGTGTTCGTTGCGTATCGAGCGCGAGGGATGAGGCAAGTTTTTTCTGACCAGCTAACTTGAACTTTGCCGCATGTTCAGTCTTCGCAAGCAGATTGTGCAGAACATCAAGTTCCTGGCTGCGCCCTACAAGTGGACTTTGATGAGTGCGACCAATCTGTATAGAGGTTGGTTCGTTTGTGGATGTGGGGGATGTATTTGACGGTGTATTGCTTCCAGGGCGAGGACGCGATACATCGGTCCCTGTAGTGGGTGCGGTGGCACTTGAACGGACGGCTTCATAGAGGGAACGCGTTTCTGGCAGGGGCACTATTTTGTATTCTTGTTGCAGCACGGTAGCGAGTCGCTTGTAGGCACGCAGAGCCTCGCCGCGTCGCCCTAACTGGGCGAGTACACGAATGAGACGTTGCACTGCTGCCTCGTTGGTGGGATCGATAGACAGGAGTCGATCTAACGGGTGAATTGCGCCGGTGAGAGCTTCGCGAGCGATACGCAGGTCCGCTAGTTCGATGAGTAGTCCGGTCCAGCTACGCAGCAGCGATTCGCGTCGCGTCAGGGTCAATTCAACTTTGCGCTCTTCAGGTAGGAAGTCGCCGCCGTAGAGGATAACGGCCTCCTCGAAGAGACGTTCTTTTTCGCTTACGTCGTCGCGTGCGTGTGCCTGCGCGATAAGCTGCTCAAAGGCATCGGCGTCGATCCAAATTTGCTGTTGATTTGCAAGGGCAAGTACCTCTCGCTCGGTCAGGAGAAGTTGTGAGGTAGCGAGTTTGTTACGTGATGGTTCAAATACCTGGCGTAGGCTATGCACGGCACGATCCAGGCGGTTCCCGGCGGTCTCGATATCCAGTTCGGGCCAGATCGCATCCATCAACGGCTCTCTAGCTAGCTTGCGTGCAGCACCGCTCACCAGACAACCTAATAGTGCGCGAACACGCTGATGCTGCCATGCAGAGTCGGTGACGGTCTGCCACTCCGACCCGTTGCGGCGTTCCAGGCGAAACTGGCCCAGAGTATAAATACGGATTTGTTCTAGCTCGCTGGATGTGGAAATAGAAGGTTCTGGGAAGGATCGCACACCTTCCACAGTAGCCTGTGCCTCGGGTGGAAGCTGTTTGCCAACGTAGGTACGAGTAGTGCGTCCGTCTACCGTCTGATATGCGTACCAATAGGGACCATGCCCCGTTCCTTCTCGACATCTACGACAACGAGGTTTGCCACAATAACTCACCTGCTGATGGTAGGTTATCTTACCATTCACGCTACATTCTCCTCGTCTAACTTCCTTCTCAACGAGATCAGAAAATCCAGGATGCAAACTATAGGTGTATGTAAGGTACTTTTTCTGTAATAGCGCATCTACATGCTAGAGCATGCATTGTATCACCATAGGTCATAACCATGTCAAGGCTAAAGATAGGTTCTAAGTTGTGTAAGATATATCATTTGCTCATAGGTAAGACAAGGCATAAGACAAAAAAATTAATACACTACATCTTGTAAAGATATCCAAGAATTATCAAATCATCAACCTTTGTAATGAACGGGTGATACCAGACTAAATTCGGGCAATATCAGGGGGATATTAAGAGATGGTTTGGCAAAAATCTCATGTTGGTCTTGTGGTGATGCGGGTACAGTGTGGAAAGGGACGAGGGTAGGTCGCAGTTGCCTGATTCGTTTGCCAGAAACTATTATTAGGCGCGTTGCACGCAAACATATCAAATTTGGTCTATGGAAATACACGGGAAGTACGCTAGGAGATTACACAAACTCGGCTTAGATATACTCACTTCCACAGGCACTACTATCAGGTAATTGAAGGAAGTGAAAAGCATATGAGTTATACACTCACCGCAACCCCTACTCACTCAGATGGCGTTCCTAGTACGACGGGACACCTCAAGGATCGTGTTAATGCTGATCCAGATGAACTGTTTATCACTGATACTACTCGCTTCTATCGCTACGAGATTGGACAGGTCGATATGCTTTCTAGCGAGGAGGTAACGGACCTTGCCCGCAGCATCGAACGTGGTAGAGGCGAGAGGCGGCGTCAAAGACAGCGCTATATGTGGCAAGAAGAGAAAGAGACGGCGGGAACAGCAGAGGCGCGAGAGGCCAAACGTCAGTTAATCGAGGCCAATCTGCGCCTCGTCTTGCACATCGCAAGGAAGTACCGTGGCTTCGGTGTTGATCTCATGGACCTTATCCAAGAGGGCAACATGGGCCTGATGCACGCCGTTGAGAAGTTCGATTACAAGAAGGGTTATAAGTTTAGCACCTATGCCACGTGGTGGATTCGCCAGTACATCACAAGAGCGTTAGCGGAGCAGGCACACACGATACGTGTTCCACTCTACAAGATTGAGGAGATCAAACGGCTCGCTCGTGTGCGACGACGCTTGCAGCAGGGCCTTGAGAGCGAGCCGACACTGGAGACCCTGGCGGAGCAGATGGAGATCAGTGTACAGCAAGTTATTGCTTTACTTTCAACCAATCAGGAGACGATAAGCCTGGATATGCCGCGCAAGGGCGGAGAAGACGAAACCTCCTTGAGCGATGTATTAGAGGATGATCCTATTTACTCGCCGGAGCGTGTCGTCATCACGCAGACGCTTCATGACCAGGTACAGGATTTGCTTAACTACCTGACACAGCGTGAGAGGCGAGTGCTGCAACTTCGCTACGGGCTAGATGGTGATCGTGAGCACAGCCTGACCGAGGTTGGAAAGAAGATCGGTATAAGTCACGAGGCGGTACGCCAGATTGAGTTTCGCGCCCTGCGCAAGTTGGATCATCCGAGCCGCAGCAGGATGCTCCAGGATTTCTTAGGGTGAACGCCAGTGAGCCATTACGATGATGAAGAACAGGATGCCTCATAAGGCATCCTGTCTGATTTTTAGGTTTCCACTTCTAATGATACCTTGTTATGAAAAACGGGTCAGGGCAATTGAAGTTGTCCTGACCCGTTTTTCATACCCTCCCTCATGCCACCCGCACTACAATCACACTCACGTTATCCACCCCTCCGCTACGTAGAGCCGCCTGCACCAGATCATCACACACCTGCGTCGGCTCCTTTCTACTGCTCATAAGCCGCTCCATTTCGGGGTCACGCACCATCTCCCACAATCCATCAGAGCATAGTAGCAGGCTATCGCCTCGTCGTAGCTCTCGCGTGAACCAATCCACATCCACGCCATCTCTATTGCCGAGGCTGCGATAGACTTTGTTGCGTTCAGGATGTGTATATACCTCGTCAGGCGTGATTTTGCCAGCAATGACCAGGCTCGCTACTAAGGAGTGATCGTGGGTAATTTGTGATAGTCCGCTTCCCTGTCCATGTAGGTAAGTGCGGCTATCGCCCACATTGACGATGTACGCATTTGTATCGACGACGAGAGCGGCGGTGAGCGTCGTGCCCATCTCCTTGCCTCGCTCATGGACGTGTTGACAAATCGTGCGATTTGCCTGCTCAACACCACTTATGAGCATCTCGGTCAGGACCTCGTCGCTGAGCGAAGTGCTTGTGGCGATATCGCGTAAGACAACCTGCATCATGCCTTGTATGGCTATATGGCTTGCCTCTTGCCCAAAATCGTGTCCGCCCATACCATCAGCGACTACGAAGAGACCAAACGGTACAAGACGATTATCATACGTACATGTTCCTTGCAACACGACGAGGCTGTCTTCATTAGGTTGTCGCCTTCGCGTAATGCCACTATTCCAGCCAACTCCAACCTCTAGCCTCGTTTGTGTTCGCGTCGCCGCTGCTACAGGTCTCCGCGATGGACGGTCAGGAGTCGTTGGAACATCAGCTATTGGCCTGTTGCTCGTACGCTCTCGACGCCATACGCGCTCTACGCGTTCGGTATGATCTGACGAGACAAGAAAGGGATGTGAAGAAGGCTGTCCCTGTTCTGATCTTGCCTGAAGGTGAGGGATAGAAGAAGGCTTGTGGGGCAATCGCAGTCGTGGCATGGTCACGATATCCTCCTGTGCGGTGTGCTCGTTTAATAGAGTGATGGGAGCGTGCAGTGCAAGCTTGTACGACTCTATCCATGCGAGCTGCCGCTCATCTAGCTTGTGATGACGAGCCAGTTTGAGACACGCCCAGAGCAGAAGGCACCATAACACCAGCCATACGAGAGAGAGTGGAATCAGTCCCGCTATTGGAAGCAGAATAGAAGGTCCTCTTGTAGCCCATAGATGTGGAAACTGAGTGATTGACTGAGCGAGGACACGCCATGACTGCGGTGGAAAGCCTCCTTCCAGCCAGACAAGAAAGAAGGTCACACTCAAGAGTCCTGCCCAGATCACATACTTCAGCCAACGGTGCATATCATAAACAATTTTGAACTCTTCTAGCATGCCCCTTTCCTTACATTTTTTTAAGAGGAGACCTCTCGGAAGTCTCCTTACTCACAGTCTTCCACGCTTGTAAGTATAGGCAATGGTACTTTCTATAGTCTCCTATTATGCTCAAAATAATATCGAGGAGGAAGCATGGTTCTAACCCTTAAAAGGGTGTGAACGTGCTTCTTCCTCAATGTTGTCTTGTGCTTTCTTATACCAGTTCGTACCAGTGTCTTATATAAGAGTAAGAGGTTCGCGACAAAGATTGCCGTGCGCCCGGATTCAACTTACTTTGATGATGGTACGCCCCCTGACGCCGCCACGAAGAATGTTGCCTAGAACCTGTGGAAGTTCCTCTAAAGATGCCTCTTTCCCAATGCTATCAAGCAGACCTACTGGTTTGTAGTCGCTTGCTAGTTGCTCCCAGAGCTGACGACGCAGTTCCATGGGACAATTGACGGAATCGATACCAAGCAGATTCACGGCACGCAGAATGAAGGGGAAGACGGTCGTGGAGAAGTTTGCGCCGCCAGTATTACCACAGACAGCGATTGAACCTCTATATTTCGTCGTGCGGAGCAGATAGACGAGCGTGGAACCGCCAACCGCGTCGATGGAGCCAGCCCAGCGCTCTTTTTCGATGGGGCGATTGCTCTCCGCCGAGGTCTCGTCACGACTCACGATCTCGCTAGCACCGAGGCTCTTGAGATACGCGTGTTCCGACTCCTTGCCAGTACTTGCAGCAATAGTGTACCCTAGATTTTTGAGAATGCTGATGGAAATACTTCCAACGCCTCCCGTCGCGCCTGTTATCAGTACCGGGCCGTTCTCTGGCTTGAGGCTATTCTTCTCTAATTGATGGACTGCGAGAGCGGCGGTAAAGCCTGCCGTACCCAGCGCCATTGCCTCTTTAAGCGTCAGGCCCTTGGGCAAGGGAACAACCCACTCGGACTTGACGCGGGCATACTCGCTGAAACCACCGTAGTGAGAAACTCCCAATTCGTAGCTCGTCGCGATCACCTCATCACCGAACTTGAAACGGGGGTCGCTCGACTCAGCAATGACACCGGATAGGTCAATACCAGGTACGAAGGGGTAGCTGCGCACAATTTTCCCCTCTGGAATAGAGGCCAGGCCATCTTTATAGTTGACGCTCGAATAGGCGACCTTCACCAGTACCTCACCAGTTGGAAGATCAGCCTGGGTTAATTCCTTGAAACCAGAAGTAAAACCTTCATCAGTTTTATTGACGACAAACGCGCGAAATGGTGTGGTCATGTTTCCTCTCTTTTCTCACTACCAGTTTGGTATGTAACAGGATTGTCCTCCATCATATGACATTTTTATTAAGTGAGCTGAGACCGACCACAGGACGTTGTCCGGTGTAAGGGGAACACTGCGGTGAAGTCTCCATTCGCTACCCGAGCGTGGACCCTATGAGCTGCTGAATGGAGACTCATTTCAGTCAATTAATTAATGCGCTTCTCGCGTCCACTCCACTCCTTCTCGCGCAGTACGTATTTCTGTATTTTCCCTGTCGAGGTTTTTGGCAGGTCTCCAAATTCTACAGCGGCGGGAGTCTTGAAGCCTGCGAGATGCTCACGGCAGAAGGCGAGAAGCTCTTGTTCAGAGGCGCTGTGGCCTTGTTTCAGAGTAACAAAGGCTTTGGGTCGCTCGCCCCATTTCTCATCAGGTATAGCGACGACGGCACATTCTATAACAGCGGGATGTTGTGCAATAGCCTGCTCTATCTCAATCGTTGAAATGTTCTCGCCGCCAGAAATGATGACATCTTTAGCACGGTCGCGCAGTTCGATGGAGCCATCGGGATGCCATACTCCGAGATCACCAGAGTGGAACCAACCACCCTCAAACGAGGTCGTGGTCGCGGTAGGATTCGCGTAATAACCCTTTGCGACATTGTTACCGTGCATTATAACCTCGCCCATCGTTTGACCGTCATGGGGAACATCGTTCATGTTGATATCGACGACACGCGCAATATCCGCGTTCACGTTGCCCTGTCCCTGGCGAGCAAGGAGCCGTGCCTGTTCCTTTTGTGGCAGTGCGCTCCATTCCTCGTGCCATTCATTGACTGTATAGGGACCATAGGTCTCGGTTAAGCCATAGACGTGAATTGGGCGTATATTGAGTTGCTTCATCTGCCCGAGCAGCGTTGGAGAGGGAGGTGCTCCTGCAACAGTGGCAGTAAGTTCTCGGTCGAGAGGATGCGCCTTTGGAGAGTTCACCAGGACAATTTGCACAGTCGGCGCACCATTGTAATGTGTCACACTTTCCGTTTCAAGAAGATTCCATATGTGACTCGGATCGAGCTTGCGGAGACAGACATGTGTTGCTCCAACAGCGGTCACAGCCCATGTGAAGCACCAGCCATTACAGTGGAACATGGGCAGCGTCCACAGGTAAACACTGCTACTATTCATTCCTGTCTCAATCACTTCTGAGAGCGCATTGATGTAGGTTCCACGATAGGTATACATAACACCTTTGGGATTGCCAGTCGTGCCTGATGTGTAGTTGATTGAGATTGTCTCTTCCTCATCCTCTAACCAGCTTGTCACAGGTTCAGGCGAACCAGCAGCAAGGAATGCCTCATAGGGATCGTCAGACATACCTGTATCGTCGATACGCACCACCAGAATATTCCCCAGGTCAGAGTGCTCGATAGGAGGGTAGAGTTCCGCATCGACAAAGAGAAATTTTGCCCCCGAATGCTTCAGGATAAACTCCACCTCGCGTGCAGTCAGGCGCGTGTTTACGGCGACCAGAATGCCACCTGCGGCGGGTACTCCGTAGTGAGCCTCTAACAAAGCAGGTGTGTTAGGAGACAAGAAGGCGACTCTATCGTGTTTTTGTAGACCGATGGCTCGCAACCGAGATGCGAGGCGGTTGACACGCTCAGCGAACTCACGATACGTATAGCGTCTATTTTCATAGACAATCGCTGCTTTATCAGGAAATACCAATGCGCTGCGTTGGAGGAAGCTTATCGGTGTAAGCTCGGTTCGGTAAACTTTCTCTTCCTTCATGACTTTTCCCTCTCTTACGAGGCTATTGAGCCGCCGTCAACGACGACGATCTGACCCGTTATAAATGCGGCGGCGGGCGAAGCGAGAAATACAATAACGCCTTTGATGTCATCCGGTCCCCCAAAGCGTTTCAATGGGATATCGGATAGCATCTTTTCCTCATACTTGTCGAGTAGACCTCGTGACATCTTGGTTGGAAACCAGCCAGGAGCGATTGCGTTAACGGTGATACCGTAGTGTGCCCAGCTTGTTGCCAGGTCTCGCGTCATGTTGACGACCGCGCCTTTACTGGCATGATAGCCCACGGCCTGAATATAGTTGGGATTGCCACCTACCAGACCAGCGACCGAAGCGATGTTGATGATCGTTCCACCCTGCCCATGAGCGATCATTGTCTTACCGACCGCTTGGGATACGATGAAGGTGCCTTTGACGTTAATATCTACAACACGCTCGAACTGCTCAAGCGGCATGTCTTCGGCAGGAGTGCCCCAGGTCGCACCGCTGTTATTGACGAGTATGTCAATATCCCCAAAGGTCTTGTACGTCTCCTCTATAACGTGTTCCACATCACTCGGTTTGGTGATGTCGCAGGCGAGAGCAAGTGCTTTTCCCCCTTTCGCCTCAATTTCCTGCTTCACTCCTTCACAGGCTTCTACCTTACGAGAACATAGTACCACGCTGGCCCCTACATCGGAGAGCGCATTCGCCATGTACTCACCCAGTCCTCGTCCTCCACCTGTGATGATGGCGGTCTTGCCATTTAAACGGAACAGATCCAGAGTATTCATCCTTCTTTTTCCCTTCTGAGCAACGGGTCGTTCATGATAGTGATATGGTATCTTCCACGATGGGTTTATGCAAGGCTACCGATCCATAAACTTTTTTGTATCATCATAGGCCAAGAATTCCAGTCCCTATACCAAATCCTACCAGGAAGATAAGCGTCCACAGCACCGCATCCTCCCATAGGGTACCAACTTTGAACCGCAAGGCCGCATCGGGAGGGAAGCCATAGCGCATTGTAACAGGCCAGAGGAGAGGAACGCCGCCCTTTGTCAGACCATCAGCCAGAATATGAAGCAACCATCCCGTTACAATCGCTTCCAGCACCACCTTTATTTCTTCTACGAGTACTGGAGACATCGTTACTCCACCTGAGGCAAATAAAGCTGGTAGACTCACAAAAAGTATTGTGAAGAAGAGAGCCATTAGCAACACGCCAAGGAAGCTATGAGTAAAGCCGCGATGCCCACCGACAAGGCGCCCAACCCAAACTTGCTGATCTATATCTGGTAGACGTGCGCACAAGACTACCGTCAGATAATATGTCGTCTTGTAAAGAAGGAGTGGAGACGCGAGTGCAGTGGAAAGTTGTGGACTTGCAGCGAGAGCCGTCAACTGATGCCATGAATAGGGTGTACCTACTGTATGAAAAAAACTATTGATGGTAACAGCCGAGAATGCATTGACCGCAGTATGTGAACGCCCATTCATAAGAGGAGACCCTCTCTATCTTTTCTGCTTGCGCATCCCTGCTACATCTGCTTCTGCTGTACATCATCGTCAGTTAGAGCCTTAAGGACAGGGAATTGAGGAAAGAGGATCTATTTCAGTTAAATATATCAATATGTGGAGGAACAAGACGAAGGGGCTCGTCGCTAGAACTGATTCTAGCGACGAGCCCCTTCGTCTTGTTCCTCCACGAACATCTTAAAATTGCGATTGCTTTGCTGCATCCCCTGTGAAATCGCCACTCAGACTTTTGACACTTGTCGGCTGGGTGGGATCGATGGCATAAACGACCGAGTCACGGGAGGGAACACGGTCGTTAGGTGACGAACCATAGTTTACAGGAGGGAGTAGACCACCCAGATCAACATTCTTCAGTGATTGAAAAGCGTTGAAGACGCCATCGCGTGTGAGATCCTTGTTCTCGATAGCCTTTTTCAGAATAGCGTAGGTGATCTTTGACTCGGTGTAGCCAAACTCGAAGAACCCGTCCGGCTTCTGGTCGGGGGCATACCTGGCAACGTTGTCCAACATCTCCTTCATGCCAGAGACACTTGTATCACCCCAGCTTGCTCCCTGAGAGACAACCCACGCTTTACTCAATAACGGCTTCAGGCTAGGCACAGCGAGCAATAAGGGCGAGAACGCTGGACTCTGGAGAATCCATTGTGGGTCGTACCCCAAAGCATGGGCAGTACCAATAATTTTGGCGGTAGCACTTGGGACAGAGGTGAGGAAGACATACTTTGCACCAGCGGCCTTCATCTGTGAAACCTGGGCAGTAAAGTCTGTATCGGTCGGGGCATAGGTTGCCTGGCCCACATCATTCAGTTTGTAGGCACTCACCGCTTCTTTATATCCTGTCAAGCCGTCTTGACCATAATCATCATTTTGATAGATGATACCCGTCGCGGGGGACTTGACGCCAAGCTTGTTCACGACATAGTCGAAGGCATTTTCGGTCTGAAGCCGATAAGGTGTGCCGACGAGGACAATATACTTTTCACGTGCTAAACCGGAAGAAAGTGTAGCAGCGGACACCAGCATATGATCGGTGGTAGCCAAATCTTTGATCGCGAAGGTGGGTGCGGTACCCAGACTATCGGCGATCAAGAGAGCTTGAGTACGAACCTGATTGTACTGCTCGACTTGAATCTGAGGGTTGTACTGCGAGTCCTTCTCGATGATGTTTACTTTATAGCCGTTGATGCCACCTTGATCATTGATAGCCTTGAAAAAGACCTCTACGCCGCGTGCCAGTGGTTTGCCCACCGGGTCGGCAACTGGACCAGAAAATGGTGACAGGATAGCAAGATTAATCGTTTTCTTCGCCGTATCGACGCCAGGACCCGCCTTGATTCCACTTGGCCCACTACTATTGGTAGCACTGGCACAACTGGATAACACCAGAAGGATCATGAACAGGGTGAGCGCGTATGGGTAGGACACCTTGTTGATTGCCATGACTTACACCTCTTCTGCATACACTCGAGACAACATCGTTGAGAGCAAAAAACAGCACAATAGCTATTTCCTGTGCTGTAGAGCTGATGACAAGAAGTTATGTCCTCCCGCCTTCTTTCACTGCTGGAGGTCTCACGCTACGCGGCGCATCTAAATTGGGTGTAGATACGTCTATTGTTTCGGCTGGTTCACCTCCTTCCTCATTATGCTCGCTGCGCATCCTTCTTAGTGCCTGGCTTCGCCGTACAAGTCCCATAATACCCCCTGGCTCAAAGAGCAGGAAGACGATAATGAGGAGTCCATAGATGAGTGCATTGAGATCACCACTCGAAAGACCAGACGAACTGCTGCTCGGCGGGAGCAACGCGAACTGATCTATGACGCGAGGTAGTGCAAACACGAATACCGCACCTAAAATTGATCCCCTTACACTGGCAACGCCACCCACGATGATGGCTGCAACAAACTGGATAGAGAGTGTGAGGTCCCAGAAATTGGGCACGACATAGCGGCTATATGAAACAAGCAATGCACCTGCGATGCCAGCCAGGAACGAAGACAGGATGAAGGCTCCCATCTTCGCTTCAAAAAGATTTATGCCCATAATCGCTGCTCCCACCTCGTTATCGCGCACGGCTTGAAAGGCACGACCAGCGCGTGAACGCATCACGTTGCTAACAAAGAGCGCGGAAAGCACAAGAATGGGCACAATAAGCAGAAAAAACTCTTGTCCTGAGGTAAGTGCAAAGATACCGAAGATGTTATTCTGCTCCCCCAGGGAAAAACTCCCGAAGGTTGGCACAGGGAAGGTACGCCCTTGTGGACCCCCTGTCAAAGAAGTGGCATTTGAGAAGAGATAATGCCCTATAAAGATCAGTGAGAGCGACACAATACCGAGATAGAAGCCTTTCAGCCGTAGGGCTGTTGGACCAACGAGCGCCCCTACAAGTGTTGCTGCAATGCCAGCCCCTGGCAACCAGATGAAGACGGACAAGCCAAGTCCAAGCGGATCATGGATACTCGTTGGTGGTGTGCCACCAAGCCATGCGGCAGTATAGGCACCAATAGCCATGAAGAAGGCGATGCCCAACGATATCTGACCTGCGTAGCCAGACAGGACATTCAGACCCAGCGCAGCAATAGCGAAGATCAAGGTATAATTAGCAATTGTCAGCCAATCTTCGCTAGCGATCAGGAAGAAGGCGATTACGGCTATCAGCACTATACCTAAGGAGAGCCAGCTCGACATGCTTCCAAGCAGTCGAGGGGGTTCCGCGCCTGTTAGCACGCTGCTGGTTGTTGAGGAGGCACTCATATGCGCTCCACCTTTCTAGTACCGAACAACCCATAGGGCCGCACGAGTAGGACAAGAATCATGATGAGGTAGGGCGTGATTTCATGAATACCTACGCCAGTAAAGTGTGTGAAGTGACTTTCATAACCAGCGGTTACTACCTGAGCGAGACCGATAATAATTCCTCCCACTACTGCTCCACTCACAGAGTCTATTCCTCCTAAGATGATGGCTGGGAAGGCGAGCAGTGCAGTGCTTCCGAGTGTCGGGTCAACCGCGACAGATTTCGCGGCAAGAAAGACACCGCCAATAGTGGCAACAACGGCGGAAATGGCCCAGGCGAGGGCATTGACCGTGCGGATATTAATGCCCATAGCCAGCGCTGCTTCCTGATCTAGTGCAGCGGCTCGCATTGCCAATCCGTATTTCGTGACACGGAAAAAGTAGTACAGTGCCGCGCATAATACGACTGTGACGATAATGGTCCACACATCATTGGAACCAAAGTGAACCCCACCAATTGTAAAGCCACTTGTCCCTTCAAAAGGGGCTCCAGGAGGGACAGGGTTCGATCCCCATCGTATGCTGACGCCTGTACGCAGCACAATGTCGAGGCCAATAGTAATCATGAGGATAGAGAATACTGGGCGACCAAGCATGCGTCGAAGGATAAAGCGTTCAAACAGTAAACCAATCGCTACAGTGACGACAATGCCGAGCAGGACCGACGGGAAGAAACTCAGATGCCACTCGAAGACACCCGCCGAGACAATATATGCCCCTACCAGCAATAGCTCGCCCTGAGCGAAATTAATCACGTCAGTGGCTTTGAAAATAATGGAAAAGCCGAGTCCTATGAGTGCATAAATGCAACCCAGCGCAACTCCAGCGAAGACCAGTTGCACAAAATAAGTCATGTTCCCTCCTGGCATTATCTGCCACATTCTCAGCGGCTATTGTCGGTCGGGAGTAACGCATCATTGGAAGCATTTCCACCCGGCTGACCCAAGATAGAAGCTTCTTTGTATTCTGCCTGAGCTTTGCTAGAAGCACCAGCTTCGTTGCCAGGCGGAATAAGAGAAGCCTTGCCCCCAAAATCTTCTCCAAGATAGGCTTTAATCACATCGGGATTTGCTTGCACTTCGGCAGGTGTCCCTTGCGCGATGACGCGCCCAAAATCGAGCACGAGCACACGGTCAGCAATGCCCATGACCAGTGCCATGTCATGCTCGACCAGAATCTGGGTGACGCCAAGCTGTTCTTTTACATCTAAAATAACGGAAGCGATATCTTCTGTCTCTTCGAGGCTCATACCTGCGACAGGCTCATCGAGCAGTAATAGCTTCGGCTCCAGTGCCAATGCACGCGCAAGATCGGTGCGCTTTTGTAGGCCGTAAGGAAGGCTACGTAGTGGAGTGTCACGGAAACGTTCTAAGCCGAGCAGATTCAGCAGGTGTAGGCAGTATGCTCGATTCTTCCTCTCTTCGCTGCGAGTCATCCCTATATAGAGCCCACCAAGCAATATTCCACTGCGCATGCGTGTGTGTCGCCCCAGTAGAAGATAGTCGAGCACTGTTGTATTGGGAAACTGCCCCAGGTTCTGGAAGCTACGTGCGATACCAATGCGTGCCGTCTGATACGTCCTTAGCCGCAATAGATTCCGTCCATCAAAAGTCACACTTCCGGCAACTGGCTGGTATATACGCGAGAGCACATTGAAGAGCGAAGTTTTACCCGCACCATTCGGTCCGATTACCGCGAATAACTCCCCTGGCTGCACCTGAAACGAAACGTCAGTAAGTGCCATAACGCCTGCGAAACGTACCGAGATGCCTTGCACCGTTAGTAATGGTGGAGTAAGCTGGTTGGGCTGTTTAGCCACTGCCTGATTCATACCCACCTCCTCTCAACTCGACGTTGGCGTAGAGTGCTGATATCACTATGCTCGCTCCCCTCATGTAGTCCCAGATAAAACTCGCGCACACTCTCGTCCTGCAAAAGTTCAGAGGCAGGCTGAGCCAGCACGACTTTCCCAGTTTCTAGCACATAGCCATAATGGGCGAGGGAGAGAGCCATTTGCGCGTTTTGCTCTACCAGCAGCACCGCTGTACCACTAGCATTGATATCCGCAATAATCTTGCGAATTTGTTGCACCATAAATGGGGCTAAACCTAGAGAGGGTTCGTCCAGCAACAGCAACTTCGGGCTTGCCATGAGGCCACGACCGATAGCAACCATCTGCTGCTCCCCACCGGAGAGATAACCAGCAATACTCTTGCGACGCTCACCCAGCACTGGAAAGAGGTCCATAACGCGGTCATAGGCATGACGAACAGCAGTAGGATTCCGCGAGGAGATAGCTCCTGTTCGCAAATTCTCATCAACGCTTAAATCCGCAAAGAGCCGACGACCCTCGAGAACTTGTGCAATCCCGCGTTGGACGATCTGTGTTGCATTCAGGGAGTCGATTCGTTCGCCGTCAAAGAGAATAGAGCCATGCACGATACGTGCATTGTGGATATTGAGTAGACCGGAGATGGCACGAAAAATGGTGGTTTTACCAGCACCATTAGCACCAAGTAGGGCTACCACTGCTTTATCTGGTACCTCTAGTGAGACCCCTCGTACAGCGGGTACAACACTCTGATACGTCACAGTGATGTCCTGGAGAAGCAGCATTATACCTCCTTTTGAGTACCGCATCTACGCGTTATTCATCTTCAAGGGTAGGTAGAAATGGGTGTTTTAGATCCTCTAGACCTTCAGTATTATTGGATACACGAGGTGACGTAATAACACTAAAAACCGTGTAGTTTTATTATAAAGCAGAAAGTATCAAGTATCAAGCATTAATTGCTAAGGTTCTACATATTGTTGCTAAGTGTTCCCCATTTCTTGAGTACCATATCAATGAGTTTCACTGGCTTCTTTACGTCTGCTAGGTAGTATCCTTTTCTCTTACCAGCGTGCAGAGCCACAATTTCAGCGAATCCTAAACGCTCAAACAGGTATTGCCCTTCTTTCGTTGCTCCAATGCCGTACCAATTCTTGATATCGGACTGGCGATCTAGAGAGAGCGCCCATTTGACTGTGTGCTTGATTAGCATTCTTCCTAGTTCTCTGTCTTTCTGCAAGCTTCCCGACGGTTTGACGGTTATACTCGCTACATAGACGGAAAGCCCTGGGTCTGTCCATTGCCGAATTGCGGTGAGAGGTATGTCCCGCTCTCTAATTCTATCTTCAAGAAGAGCAAGGATGACATTTTGCTCAAGAGGCATGAGAGAAGAATAAGCAACGACTGTTTCGTTTTCTTTAATACTCATATACATTTCATCATTGACTTCATGCCACTCTAGAAGTTGCTTGTAGGGAACAATGTCGTCCTCTCCATAAAGATTTCTGCCTATTGCTACTTCTGCCCATAAGTCGTTAGGGGTTGAAGGTGAAAAGACAAATCGAGATGTCTTTTTACCTCTCTCTTTTTCCTGTTGTATTTCTGCAATCGCGTCTATCGCTTCTTTAGGGTAGTGTCTGTTCCGTTTCTTGCCTTCTGATGGGATTTTCCCTGCATTAGTTTCTCTGATGATAGTGGATCTTGATTTCTTGAGTTTTTTCATGACTTCTTCAAGGGTGTAGTATTGATCACTCATTGCGACCCCTCAATAAATTTAGTGTTTGCTTATTATATCATGGGCTGAAACATGTATTCTGATACTTGACACTTGACACAAGTTACAATATTGTGGTACATTTGAAAGTAGCAAGTCCCAAGTCCCAAGTCCCAAGTAGCAGAATATGTTGGCTGCTGCAACCAAGCAAGGCGTGTTAACTTTACCGTGTGCCTTTGTAACTTTACCTAGCACTTTAACAACTAACAGGCGCTCTATTCGTCAATGACACACTCTGCTTATGTTTAGAACAATATTCACGGTCTGAACCGATGCGGATGGTTTCACCGCAATCGACGATGTGAATACATGTGAACACATATAGAAAGGAGACAAGAAAAAAGCTAGCCTTGTGATTCAGACAAGGCTAGCCGACAGGACCGCAAGCGACCCCTTTAGAAAGTCAACACGGCCCCATGCCATTGTATCATGGGACGCCGAGTCAAGTACGAAAGGCTAGACCATGAGTCCGTTACAGCAGCAGATCGGCAACACGACTCTCGTTGTTGCTGATGAGGAATTTGCACATGCCTATCAGGTAGGATACCTCGAGTACAAACTGGACTACCGTCCCAAGCCGCTGAGCGATATGGACATATACGCGCTGATCGTTGGAGTCATCACGAGCGTCCGTCACCCTGGACGCTACCATGCAGGATATGTGACAGGCTGGATCGCCGCCCTCTTAGAAGGCGAAAAGAAACATGCGGTTCTCGTTCCCGCTCGTGTCGCAGCCTCCACCGAAGAGGTGAACGCATGAGCAGCCAGAGATGGACCACGACCCGTAAACGCCTTACCGCCGCCGAGCAACGAGTCGCAGCACGCGAAAAAGCCCTAGAGCAGTGTGCAAAAGGACGCCATAGCGACACCCCAACCTTTCGACCAGGGGAAACGGTGTGTTTAACGTGTGGGATGGTTGTTTACTGTCCCGCTTGTTTGCAGGACAATCACTTACAGGCTCCACGTGTCCACGCTTACCCGATGCTCTGCCCAACCCATCAGAAAGCGGGGGTGAAGGCATGAGCCACTGGAACCGACAAGCAGGCTATGACGTAGACCTAGAGGACGAGAGTTTGTATCCGCAACGCCCACCTACAAGCGCGATACGCTACCGACCCCTTGAGACGCGAGATCACCCACAACAAGCCGTCAGCCGCCCACGTCGGCAAGAGGTACGCCAGCCCACCCGTTACGACGAAGTCAAGTATTATGTTCGTCGCAGACCACACCCACAGGGAGCAGCCCCACGCCAGCAACGGCAGACGCCGACCCAGGAACGCCGACCCACACGCCAGCCAGAGCTACACCAGCCGGAGCAGGACGACGACCCAGAAACCGAGCAGTTCCCGCGCCACCACCAGCAGCAACGCCCCCGCTTCCATTGGCTTGTGTATCTTGGTTTGGGCATGGTGGCGATGTTGCTTGTATGGCTTGGCTTGTCACTGCTTCTCACTTGGTGGCAAGGCTCTCAAGATGACTTGCACTATGGACGCCCCCGCACCTACCAGACGGACGCCAGAGTCGGCCACAATGACGCGAATACCCCGAGTCACTTTCTCGCGTTGAACCTCAACGGGCATATGGAAGTGATCGAGTTTCCAGGGGGAGACGCAAGCCATACAAAGGTGTACCAGGGACCAACGTTGGTAGGGGATGGAAGCGATCTTGAGATCGTCACGGTGCATTTCCAAGATGTCAACGGAGATGGAAAGCCTGACCTGATTCTCGGGGTGAAAGGCGCAACGTATGTCTTCATCAATGACCAGGGAGCGTTTCGACCGCTTCACCCTGATGAACAGGTCAGGATGTAGAAAGGACGACTGATGCATACAGTATTGATCCTCTGTCAACGTCGAGATGTCACCCATCTGGTTGATGTGCTGGAAGATTGGAAAGACGACGCGGTTATTCTCGTGTATGGCTACACCAACAAGCTGCAAGATGGATTTATCCTCATGCACTGGAACCAGCCGATCCCCGCACGCTTTCAAGACATGCAACTGAGACAAGACCCAGGCATCCTAGATTATGTCGTCTATGACCTCACACAGCAGCCGACACCTACCACCGCGTAACGATGGGTCGGGGAAGTGTTCAACACTTCCCCATCCTACTCCCGAGCAAGCGAAAGGGAAACGACATGAACGAGCAGAGAGACCGTGAAATCAATACCCTCTTAGATCACATGTACCCGCAAGACCACACCCAGCTACCCCATGAGGAGCAGCCACCACGACGTATCAATGTGTATATTGAAGTGGACGAGGAAGAGATGATACCCGCAGCCGTTGAAAGCACCCTAGACGAGCCAGCCGACACAGCGATGAGCGACGAGCCATACGCCCCCAGCTCTACCGAGCCGCAGCAGAGTGACCCACTAGTGCAACCTACCAGACGCCCACGAGGAACGCGCAGTATTGCGCTTGTTCTCGTTCTGGTTGCGGCTGTCGGTCTGCTTGTCGGGTTAGAGTATGGGGTTATCCTTCCCATGCTCGCACCATCGGCAACGATCACGATAGTTACCGCATCATCACAGCAGACCACGAACACGACGATACATATTGTGACGAACAGAGCCGCCGACCCGACCAAGCAGCAAATCACAGGCAGGGGGTTAGCGTCAGTGACGATGAGCCAACAAAAGACGGTAGCAACCACAGGCATCACCCACCAGGACGCCAGAGCAGGACACGGCAGTATCACCTTTTACAACGGAGCCACCTCCATACAGACGATACCCGCAGGAACCGTCCTCACAGGCGCAGACGCTACGCAGCTGGTGACGGACACAGACGCCACGCTACCCACCGCCGTCTTCCCAACATTCGGGCAGACAACCGTGTATGCTCATGCTGCAATGGTAGGACCAGGGGGAAACGTCCGAGCGGGGGACGTGTACGGCTCTTGTTGCCGCCTCAATGTCTCAGCCGTGAATGGAGCCTTTACAGGGGGACAAGACGCGAGAACCTATCAGACGGTGACACCGCAGGATATCACCGGAGTAGTCACCAGCGTCAAAACGAGCCTGGAGCAGAGTGTACAAGCCGCCTTACAAACGCAGGTACAGCCTACCGAGACACTGATTACCCCCTTACCCTGTACGCAGAAGGTGACAGCAGACCATCAGCCAGGAGAGGAAGCAGCACAGGTGAGCGTGACCATTGACGAGACGTGTACAGGCACCGTGTACACCACGCAAGCCTTTGCGTCACTCACCACGCAGCTCGCCACCCAGGACGCGCAGCGAAGGCGAGGAACAGGCTATAGGACCACAGGAGTACACCCCAGGATCACCCAGGCCACCCCAAAAGAACACGGCAGCATCGACCTCCAGGTAAAAAGCGTGAGCGTGTGGGTGTATGAGTACGGACGAGAGCAACAACAGGCCATCAAGACGATGATTGCAGGAATGAGCAAGGACAAGGCGAAAACCACCCTCCTGCATCTAGCAGGAGTACAAAGCGTGTCTCTCGCCACCAGGAACGGGACAACGCTGCCAACCGATGTGGAAAACATTCAGCTTCTCTGTGTGCAATTGGGCTAGTGTCAAAGAAAAGCATGAAGCGTAGAAAAGACAACAGAGGAAGGAGGCTAGAAAGGTGCAGCTAGTTGAGCAGCACATCATTGACAAGCATGATCCGCGCTATGCCATCATCGATGAAGCGGCTTTTAAGTCCAAGAACCTGTACAATGCTGGCAACTACGAGGTACGTCAATCCTACATTCATACGGGAAAGTACCTCAACTACAACGAAGTGCAACGGCGCATGCAGTCGCATGAAGCGTACAAAGCTCTACCGGCAAAGGTGAGTCAGCAGGTCTTGATGCAACTGGATCACGATTGGGACAGCTCCTTCAAAGCGCGTGACGGCTACAATGAAGATCCATCCAAGTTCTTCGGGCGTCCCAAGTTACCAGGGTACAAGCACAAAGCGGAAGGCCGTAACATGCTGGTCTACACCATCCAGGCCATGAGTCGAGGGAAAAAGGGCTTGCAACGAGGCATTATCAAACCTTCGATGCTCGCTATTGAGGTGAAGACGAAGCACAAGGATATCAATCAAGTTCGCATCGTCCCGCGCAAAGGGTTCTACGTGGTAGAGGCTGTCTACGAACAAGAGGTGAAACAAGCAGAAGTCAATCCTGCTTACTACGCTGGCATAGACATTGGAATGAACAATCTGGTTGCGCTAACATCAAACAAGCCCAATTTCGGGAGCATCATTGTTAACGGGCGTCCAGTGAAATCAGTGAACCAATTCTACAACAAGCGCAAAGCAGAACTACAGAAGAAGCTCGGTCACACTGGTACAACGAAGCGTATGGAGCACATGACGAACAAGCGTAACAGGCGTATCGATCAGTATATGCACACTGTGAGTCACCGGATTATTGATGTGTTGGTGAAAGAAGGCATAGGTGTGCTGGTGATTGGTAAAAATGATGCCTGGAAGCAAGAGGGAAACATGGGCAAGAGGAACAATCAAAACTTTGTTTCGATCCCTCACGCTCGTTTCATCGCCATGTTAACCTACAAAGCGGAGTTAGTAGGAATTACCGTGAAGGTCACAGAAGAGTCCTACACCTCAAAAGCTTCATTGTTAGACCTGGACCCGTTGCCAGTTCGCAACAATGGCGGTGAGAAGCATACGTTTAGCGGGAAGCGCGTGAAACGTGGACTCTACCGCGCATCCGATGGGCGAAAGCTCAACGCCGATATTAACGGTGCAGGAAACATCATACGCAAAGTAGCCCCTGATGCCTTCGGGCTAAGGACGGTAGAGGATGGTAAAGAGGTGCTTGCATCTCTGGTAGTCCATCCGGTGAGGTTGTCGTTCCCCTCACGAAGCCGAAAAGCAAGCGAAAAGTAGTGAAAGCAAGCGGTCAATAGAACGCTCTATTTCGCTAGAAAACGCTATACTTTTTGGAACTATTATAGCATACGTATTGAAGCACGGCTTGCGGGATGTGAAGTTGCGTGTATACTAAAGAAGTTGCTGAGTTAGCAACTTCTTTAGTATACACTGTAGTATTTCTCAATGCGATAAACAGAAGGCAAAGACTACACAAACAGCGGTTCCATGTTCAACCGCTCTACCATCATCTTCATTTCCTCATCTGATGGACCTGTGCCCTGGAAGCGACTCGCGGCATCGAGCACTTTGGGGAGCAAGTTGATGTCTCCGACTGTGTTCAGGAAGATTCCGGGTCGTTGGAGTACCCAATGTACCGCCATGTCGATATTCTTCTGATCCTCCAACGGCTCATACCATGTGGCGTGTGTATGTTCGCGACCTATCCAGGGCTTATAGGCAATTGACTTGATGGTCTGCACGGCGACGTTGCGTTCCTGGCAGGTTGCAACAAGTGCATTGAAGTTTTCTGTATAGTAGGCGTTCTGCATCGTAATGTAGTTGTACGGCAACAGCACCGAGTCAAAATCGAAGCGTTCGAGGCTGCGCCGATGGGTAGCAGCAATTTGAAGGCCATGACCCGTCACACCAATACCCCGTATCAAACCTTGCTTTTTCGCTTCGACGGCGGCCTCGATTACTCCACCAGGGCTTAATGCCGTATCCCACTCGATAGGATCGACAAGGTTATGCAATTGCCACAGATCAACGTAGTCAACGCCCATGCGCTCAAGAGAGTGATGCAGTTCCTCTTTCGCATCTTTCGCTGTGCGTGAGTCGGTTTTCGTTGCCAGGTAGAAATATGAGCGATTCTGCTTCAGCCAGGGCGCGATACGCAGTTCGGCATCACCGTAACTAGCGGCCACGTCGATGTGGTTGACGCCATACTGCATCAGCACTTCTAGTGTGCGATCCGCCTCTTCTTGTGAGACCAAAGCGAGGGATGCAGCTCCGAAGAGCATGGGCGTACTCATATGACCGCTCCGTCCAAATGGTTGTGTTGCGATAGTCATTTCTTTCCTCCAATGTCGATACTAAATCAGGAATATTCCTTCAATGCTCATAGCACGTAAAAAGCCAGTAGCAGGAAGCTGTGCTGCTTGAGGGGCAGGATTTATGCGTGCTCAGCAGCGTCTGCTTCGGCTTTCGTCTTGTGAACAGTGCCCGGCGCGTGCTCTGGCGGAGCATACACTGTGAACAGCTTGAGGTCGCCTACGCCAGTATTGATGAAGTTATGCTTCGTTCCCGCTGGCACAAAGCAAAGGCTGTTTGTAGCAACAGAATGATTCTCATCATTCAAGATGGCCTTACCCTCACCAGCGACGAAGACGAGCACCTGATCTCTATCATGGTGCGTTTCCTCACCGATCTCACTACCTGGCGGGATACTCATGAGCACTACCTGACTATACGTACCGGTCACTACCTCCTGACGGAAGTACTCGTTTTTTTGTGCGAGCGTGAAGATATCGCTATTGAATATCATTGTTGTATGGATGCCTTTCTATAAATTCTCAAACACTCGATATTTATCCATCAACATGGTATGCTCTGTGTAGCTGACCGTCAAGTAGATGTATATATCTTCTTTAAGAGCGATGGTGTACTCACGGGTTGTGCAGTAGGAATTGCGCAGACAACCTTAGAGCTTCTTCTGCAGGTTGTCAACTTGCATGCTTTTGTGCATACCAGCACGCTGGTAGAGCTGGTGAGCACCAGTAGCAATGTGCGCGTCAACATCTAAGATAACAGACGTCATGCCACGCCGGTAATACTCACCAAAGACGGTATACAAAAGCTGGAAGGCAATGCCGCGTTTGCGCCAAGCACGAAGAACTGCGACCTGATTGATGTGTCCCTGGTGCTGATCTGGGTAGGAGCGACAGATGATGACTCCAACGACTGCCTCCTCACTTAGAGCAACGTACAGCAATGCGGGATCAAAGCTGGAACGGTCCAGAACTCCTCGCTTCCATTCTTCAAAAGGTTGGGACGGGTAACTTCCAATATCCTGGAAGGCTTTTTGAACGACAGTGTGGATCACCTTTTCTTCCTGTCCCGCTCGATACCGACGTATGGTAATGCCCTCTAGTGGTGGAGGAGCAGGTGGCATTTCATGCATGGCGATTTCCATACGCCAATCGCTTGAGGTCACTGTATAGCCCTCCTGCAGGAGGAGCTGGGTCCAGGCAGGACTAAAGCTCGGTGTCCTAATGAGACGAGGAAGGGTGGAATCACTTTCCAGGTGATGACCTACTCGGTCTTCGGCAAACTGCAGGAGGATATGCTCCAACCCCCGATGGTGATACGCCGGGTGGACATGGGTGTGGGCATCAAGCTTAAAACCATGATTGTCCTGGTTCACACCAACGTAGCCGATGATATCTCCCTCTTTTGTGATGAGTACACGGGCATCGGCTTGCAGATCAGTCTCCTCATTTTCCCATAGTTCGAGGATATCTTCAGGAATCGTCCCAGCATCGCCCGTTTCAGCAATTTCATTGGCAATAACGCCATGAGCGATGGACTGTGCATCGTCCTTCGTTGGCGCACGTAATGTGAAAGGGAATGCAGTCATACTAAGATGCTCCTGTTATATTTCAAAGTATTGAAGATACTCTCGTTCGGCCTCCCACATCTCATCAAACAGTTCACTTAACTCGGCTGGTGAGGCAACTGCCGCGCTAAGTGGGTCAAGTAGTAGAGCATAGCGTGCCGCCTCTTTGTTGCGAGTGCGTAATGCTTCACAGACGAGGCTGTGAATCGCCATATGACTGCGGTTGAGCGCGGCAAGCTGTTCGGGTAGCGGTCCAAAGTGGCAGGGCTGTACACCGTTCTGGTCTACAAGGCAGGCCACTTCTACACAACCATCCGGCAGATTGTCGATAAGCCCCGTGTTGCGCACGTTTCCGTAGATCACCGTTGGGCGATGCAGCGTTACGGCCTCGACAATGAAGGAACCGTATTCATGACTACGTGTGAAGGGAATTTCACGAGTGCCGACGAGCATCTCATGGATAGAGGTTTCATTCTGTTCGCACCACATGGGCCAGTTGTTTGCATAGAAGCCAGTCTCGCCCAGATACCCATTACGGCAGTAGCGCTCGATCAGATCAGGCCGCTTGCGGAAGTAGGGAACGTACTCCGAGAAGTGACCGCTACTTTCTGTGACAAACGCTCCAAAGAAGCGCATCACCTCAAAGCGCACCGGGTCTCGCTCATAGACTTCGGATATCCGCGAACGTTCACGCAGACGAGGATACATATCCTGCCCGTTATGGCTCAACTGGGTAAACCAGGCATTGTGGTTAATTCCTGCACAACGCCATTCTAACTCGGCATAGGGAACTTCCAGGTAGTCGGCCAACTGTTTTGAGGTACCTTGCACACTGTGACAGAGACCTGCTGTGCGCATACTTGTGTCGGTCAGTGCTGCCAGGGTCAAGATAGACATAGGGTTGGTGTAGTTAAGCACCCAGGCTTGTGGGCAGAGTTGCTCGGCGTCGTGCAGAATGTCGAGCCAGGCAGGACCTGTGCGCAGCGCCTTGAAGATACCTCCTGGACCGATGGTATCGCCTATGCACTGGTTGATGCCATACTTCAGAGGAATATCGAAGTCGTGACGCACATTGGCGAGACCAGCCACCTCAATCGTGTTGATAATGAAATCGCTTCCCTTCAACAATTCGCGTCGCTCCGTCGAGGATTGCATACGCCACGGCTTCCCGCTACGCGTGATGAGTTGCTCGGTGATTTTATGGGTTAACTCCAAACGCCTGGCATCGATATCCACCAGCGCAAAGTTGCCTTCATCCAATCCTTCAATCTGTAAGATATCTGTGATGAGTTGACGGGCAAATACGGTGCTTCCCGCACCTACAATAGTGATCTTAGGCATTGTTTATGTTCCATTACTGTTTCTATCAAAATGAACGGGGGAACGGACATTGCTTCACTCTGGCTAAATGAGAGGATTTTTCGCACTTGCAGCAAGGTCTCCTGGTTTGAGTCCGGTGAGCCAGCGATCTATATCATTCTGGCGATCTGGATTGTCGGGCTCTGTGACCCTTGCTCCGTCGGCGAAGTAGATGACGGTCATGACTTCGCGCATGCTCTGTGAGCTATTGCTCAAAGCACTGTGCAGCGTCCAGCCAGCGTGAAATGTAGCATCTCCGGCCTTGAGAGCTTCAGGCTTGCTCAAGGAGAGATGGTGCTCCTCGATCATGCGGTCGAACGTGGCCTGCGACTCGTCGGAAATGGCAAAGTGACCCAGGAAACCCTGTTTCTGCGATCCGGATGCGAAGACCATCGGGCCCATCTCGACCGAAACATTCACCAGTGGCATCCACATTGTAATCATATTGTTGGTATCCAGCGGCCAGTAGTATTGATCCTGGTGCCACGGTGTTGGGCCACCTCCTGATTCTTTGAAGAGGGCCTGATCGTGATAGAGACGTACACGCTCTACTCCCATCAGGCTTGCAGCAACCTTCGCAAAGCGATGCGCCAGCACGAAGCGGCGCACTCCCTCATCGCGTTCCCAGAGATTCCATATTTGCAGGAACGCCTTACCATACGTGTCGCGCTCTTGCAATGGACGCTTCTCTGTGTTGTACCGAGCCGCCGCATCCTCAATGACCGGACGATAGGCAGCAATATCGCTATCGGAGGCGACTCCTCGCAGTAGAATATGACCGCTACGTTGATAGCTCTCAATCTGCCCGGTAGACAAGGGATACTCCTGTACAAGGTTTGGCAAAGTTCCTACTGTCTTCTCTTGCATCGTATCGTTCTCCCTTTCTTGTCGCTACTTGTTGTCCTATATCTTGTGATATGATACCGCACTTCAACATTTGTTGCACAGCTACAAGCAAAGAGAGCGATATGATAGGATAGAAGATTGTAGAGAAGACCGTGAAGGAGAAATAGCGGTGAACCGTCTCGTGGTCAATGTAGACCAGGGTAAACAAGTATCCTGATAGTGCAGGAATGAGGGAACAAAAGTGTCAAGAGAGACTAAAACTATATATAATGGCGTTGCTCTTCCAATGACCGAAATGAGCATAGTAAAGGATTTAGAGGGATTACTTCAAGATAATGGATATCTAGATGAAGGAGAGTCTATTCCTGTTGTGTCAAAGGACAAAATTGAGAGTCATGAGAGTAAAATAGGTTTTTATGCCGAAAACAATTTTGTTGTTGCTTTGGCAGTTCGATACTGCGAATTGACTTCTCTCCCCGAATCGCTCGATCAGTTAACTCATCTTCAACAATTAGATTTGACTGGCAATCAGTTGTCTTCTCTCCCCGAGTCGCTTAGAGACTTACTTCATCTTAAAAAATTGTATTTAGATGAGAATCAGATCACTTCTCTCCCCGAGTCGCTTGGAAACTTACTTCGTCTGGAAGAAATACAGTTGGATAAGAACCAGTTAGCTTCTCTTCCTGAGAGTATAGGCCAACTCACGAACCTCAAAATCTTGAATGCATACGGGAATAGATTGGTTTCTGTCCCTGCAAGTCTCAGCCAGTTGATACGTCTCACGGAAGTAAGTTTGGGGAGAAATCAGCTAAAATCTCTCCCCGAGTCATTTTGGCAATTAACAAACCTTCAATTATTAAATGTAGGAGAAAACCAATTGTCTTCTCTTCCCGAGAGTATTGAAAATCTGACACATCTTCATACACTCGATGTAGGCCATAACGAGCTGACTTCTCTTCCCGAGTCACTCGGCAATCTAAGAAATCTTACATTTTTTCTCTATCTAAGTAATAATCATTTAACTTCTCTTCCCGAGTCACTTGAGAAGCTGATACACCTTAGATACCTCAACATAACTGATAATTCCTTGAGTTCTCTTCCCGAGAATATTGGAAACCTCACAAGTCTCCAAGAACTTCGAGTATACACTAATGAGTTGACGGCTCTCCCCGAGTCACTCGGCAACTTGATACACCTTCAAGAATTGCATGTGATGAACAACAAGCTGGTTTCTCTCCCCACGTCGCTGGGGAACCTGACATGTCTCAAGGAATTGGATGTGATGAACAATAGTTTGACGGCTCTCCCCGAGTCACTCGGCAGCCTGACACATCTTACGCATCTCGATCTAAGAAATAACAGGTTGATGGCTCTTCCTGAATCACTTGGCAATATGATGCGTCTTACGCACCTCGATTTGAGAGGTAACAAGCTGGTTTCTCTCCCCGCATGTATTGGAGACCTCGCGAATCTTGAAAAATTAGATTTGCGATGGAACAAGTTATCTTCTGTTCCTGAGTGGCTTCAAAGACTTGAACAACGAGGGTGTACTGTTTTCAAATAAAGCTGGCCGTTGTGTGGCAGTGACAGGACTCATGCGCAATCTCGCTGATTCGCGGGAGGTATTGGCTGAGTGCGTCTTCACAAACCTGCTTTGGGAGCGACTTTCAGTTGTAGCTCAATGGAATGGGCTAGTTGATGCAATTCAAGTAGACATCATGGTTTACTCCGTCGAGGAGGGTATGGCAAAACCAGACCCGCACATCTATCAAAGCACCTGCGATCATTTGAATGTGTTGCCAGAAGAGGCCCTCTTCCTCGACAATAGCACTAGCTGTGTACAAGCCGCGCAGGACCTTGGTATGTACGCAATATTGTTCGAGAACAGTGTCCAAGCAATCGCAGATGTACAAGAATGTCTTGATGCTCATTCATGATCTACACGCCACGTGTTAACAATAAAAATTTTTCCTTCCTCTTCCGGAAATGCAAGAAATGAATTGCGATGTCAAAACAAGCAGGGCTAAAGAAGCATATGCTATGATAGGTAGTACTTGATATACATCTGGCAAATAGACGCATATCTGTTTGGGTAAGGAGCAATCATGATGGAAAAGAAAGTTTACCGAACTGAACTGACGCCAGTGAGTTTTCTACAGCGTAATGCTCTCGTATTTCCTGACAAAGTAGCAGTAGTACATGGAGATCGACAATATACATACCGTGAGTTTGCCGAGCGTGTGAACCGTTTAGCCTCTCAGTTGCGCAACAATGGCATGCAAAAGCATGATCGTGTTGCCTTCTTGTGTCCCAACACTCCTGCCTTACTCGATGCTCACTTTGCTGTACCTGCCGCTGGTGGTATTCTGGTGGCGATCAACATGCGGCTCAACTCACAGGAGATTGGCTACATTCTGAAACACTCTGGCTCAACATTTCTCTTTGTCGATGCCGAGCTATACCCCATGATCGAACCTCTCGATACGACAGGCATCCAGGTAGTACGTATCGATGACACAGATGTATCTCAAGACCCTTATGAAGTATTTCTTGCCCAAGGGTCGCCTGAATCAGTGAAGAGTTGGCTCGAAGACGAGGAAGAGACGATTGCCATCGACTACACTTCGGGTACGACAGGCAACCCTAAAGGTGTAATGTACTCGCATCGCGGTGCCTACCTTGGAGCACTCGGTCAGGTCATTGAGGCGGGATTGAACAGCAACAGTGTCTATCTATGGACATTGCCGATGTTTCACTGCAATGGCTGGTGCTACACATGGGCGGTAACTGCGGCAGGAGCCACTAATGTCTGCCTTCGCAGGCTCGATCCGAGCCTCATCTGGGGCCTTTTAGAGAGCGAGGGCGTCACGCACTACAACGCTGCACCGACGGTAGACATCCTTTTGGTGAACTCTTCAAAAGCTCATTGCCTCGACCATCAGGTCAAGACAACCATCGGTGGCGCACCCCCTTCTCCTACACTGCTGGGACAGATGAAGGATTTGAATATCCGAGCGGTTCACGCCTATGGTCTCACCGAAACGTATGGTCCCTATGCTGTCTGCGAATGGCATGTGGAGTGGGATGCTCTTCCTCTTGGAGAACAGGCACGCCTGCTGTCTCGACAGGGAGTTGGCAACGTAGTTGCCGACCGCGTACGCGTCGTCGATGCGCAGATGAATGATGTACCGCGTGATGGTCAAACAATGGGTGAGGTCGTGATGCACGGTAATCATGTCATGAAGGGCTACTACGAGAATCCCGACGCGACCACCGCTGCCTTCAAAGGTGGCTGGTTTCACTCTGGCGATCTTGGTGTGTGGCATGCCGATGGCTATGTCGAACTGCGTGACCGGGCGAAGGATGTGATTATCTCAGGGGGTGAGAATATCTCGACTATTGAAGTGGAGCAGGTAGTCGCGCAGCATCCCGCAGTCATGGAATGTGCGGTTGTCGCCATTCCCGACGAAAAGTGGGGAGAACGTCCCAAGGCATTTGTTACTCTGAAATCCGGTCAGAGTGCAACTGAACAGGAGATCATCGCCTTTTGTCGAGAACGCGTCGCCCACTTCAAGAGTCCCGTTGCTGTAGAGTTCGGTGATCTGCCCAAGACATCGACAGGAAAGGTACAAAAGTTCGTGCTACGCGAGAAAGCATGGGGAGGACGCGAGAAGCGCATCAACTAGCCTCTTCTGGCTCGTCTTACGAATGCTGCTTACGATATCGTCACTGCAACGACTCCTGTCATCGTACCTATCAAGATACGACTACCAGAGAGGGTAGGAGTTGCAAAGCGCGGTGTTTTCTCTAACGGCAGGGAGGTTCGAACCTTACCATTTGTGCTATCGAGGGCATAAAGGGTACCATTTGAGCTATCAAGGCTATAGACCGTGTGACCAGCCACGATTGGGGACCCTGCTACCTGGCTGGGTGCTTGCCAGCCTACTGTGAGTTGTCCCTGAGGCCCGACCTGGACCTGTCGCAGTCCTTCTGTACAAGGTACAAATACGGTCGAATCAAGGGCGGCTGCCCCGCCATAGCTACGGCAGACAGGAGCCGTCTGAACTTGACCACCAATACCACCTAGCGCATTTGCGCGAAGCACAAACCCTTGCCCCGACTTTCCGTCCGCATATACCAACCCATTAGGCAGCAGTAAAGGCCCCATTGAACCCAGGTCGGCATCTGAGCTATTTTCCTGCTGCCAACTCTGCGGGGCAAAGCCGTCTTCGAGATGCAGGGTCGGCGATAAACGCAGCACAGAATCGCTATGGTCCCAACTACCCTGCGTCGTCTCTCCATTACCTACGGCGACGTAAATATGACCTGTCGTATCCACCGCTGGCCCAGATGGTGCCCAGATTCCTCCCTCGCGTGTAGTTGGAACCTGGTAGGAGAGCAACGAGTCCTGGCCGTCGGTACGAGAGGCAAGGACCCAACCATGATAATTTCCACAATCGCCGTCAAGTCCACCGTAGGCGATGTACACCATGTTTCCAGAAAGGGCGAGTGCCGCACGCTGCTGGTGAGGAGAGATTTCCATCCCTGGCGGATCGGCTACGCGACGCACCTTTACCTGACCGGTCCTGGCATCGACGCCTACCAGGATGTGCGCCGGGCCGCTGATCTCAGCAACGGCGAAGACCAGACCCGTTGCTGCATCGTAGACAGGTGTTCCGGTAATTCCAAGTGGATCGATGTTACCACAAGGCAGACTTGACTGAGGAACAGGACTCCCCACGTTGGTGTGCCACAGCACTTTTCCAGTGCCTGCGTCAAGAGAGTACAATGAGTCTCCTTCAGTGGCGACGATAACATGTCCATTGACTACTAATGGTTCAGCATATACTGCACCATCCAAATGTGTATTCCACGACTGAGTAAGTTTTTGTGGATCAGGTGCATTTGCTATATAGCCAGCGCGAGAATTATCATGGTGATAGGTAGTCCAGTCAGTACTACTTTGGGTGGAAGTTTTGACTGCCGTAGGGCTGGGCGTCAAAGCCAGAGGCGTAACGGCAGGTGGATTGCTTTGAGAAGACGAGTTGCTGCATCCAGCAAGTACGAAAAGCAATGTAACTAGCCCTAACACCATTGTTATACGAGAAAAAATACGGAACATCTACCAATACTCCTTGTTTCAAGATTCCCCGGCTGAGTTCTTCAGAACGTATTCTTACTTATGAGACACGTCAGAGACGCATTATTAATATCTTACGAGTTTTTGGGCGGTGATGTCACCGGTCCTACAAGAACCACAATTATAAAAAGCACATACATCAGATGATATTGTCAACTTGTTCGTAGAAATGGGGTGTATTGTTGGGTTAAAACGAGGAAAGGCATTGGAGAGCAACGAGAGATTGGGGAAGAGGTGGAGTTATGCGGCTTGCTTCACCCCGGTTATCT